>ERZ777011.221-NODE-221-length-93860-cov-16.424775_pt1 | contig 93860 bp, 83 predicted proteins | sample MGYA00374964_ERZ777011 | MGnify/ENA primary metagenome ERZ777011 (study PRJEB29310, sample SAMD00008975) | mouse gut metagenome | study: EMG produced TPA metagenomics assembly of the Metagenome analysis of fecal microbiota from mouse which was promoted... | reverse complement strand
TGAACCAAATTTATTTAATTTTTAACCCCGTCCATTTTTAGTGGACAGTAGTGAATTTGGGCCGGTTATACACGTCAGCATTGATGACGAATGAAATAAAAAGACAATTCGGTACATCACATAATACAAATACCACAAAAAGAACTTTTAATAATTATATGTCTGGAATATTTTCATCTGTGGAGTGACGGAATAAACAAAAAAAAAGAGTAATTTCGCAAACAGATTACCGATAAACAGACATCTGTATGACGAAGGATTTTATTACCATAATAATTGTGGCAACGGCTTCTGTATTGTGGCTTACAGGGTGTGGAAATGGAGTAAGACGTAGTGAGGTGTCACATGAAGTGGTCGATGTTCCTGCTGTGATGTATGCCGAACAAATTACGATTAACGAGCTGCCGATTGTGTTGGAGAGATTGAAAAACAGGCAAACCGAATATGACTTCGTCGGAATTTGTTCCAGCCCCGTGGCATGTATCTATTTCATGCAGGAGAACGGTAAGTTTTATATCGACTATGAGGCAATCACTAAAAGTCAGCTCCCGTATCTTACAAAAATCAAACTGTTTGCCTCAGAACACGGCTACCCGACTGTGGAAAATACTTACGGAAACACTCCTATTGATTATCACGATATGACACATGCTCCTGTCCTCAGCCTCCGAATAGATACGGATACAGACAGCATAGCAAAAGTGGGCATACAGCTAATGCAAACCATATTCCAAGACAATGACAGTACGCTCTATGATATTGTTCCGTAAAATAGATGTTTTATCGGCTCTCATTTTCTCTTTTTTAATTGTTGTCTTGAATGTTGCCATGACATCTTTATTATTGGGGAAAAATATCTTATTACTTGTAGCTTTTTATGTCACTTGTATAATACTTATTGCGCTTTTCCAATTATAAAGAACAAGCGGAAATCCCATAAATAAAGGGTTTCCGCTTATTTACTACCGGGTGGTAGTGGAATCTTTTTGTGATCCCGGAGGGATTCAAACCCTCGACCTTCAGAACCGGAAGCGGAGACTCTCAATGCTTTAATTTGTTGATTGTTAATTATTTATGATTTAAAAAGCTCTTTAGAGGGGAAAATATAGGGAATATATTGCACCTATTTCAAACTTCTATTATCTACAACGTTACAGATGTGAGCCAATTCGTCTTTATACAGATAATCGTTAAACACTACATCTCTGTTTCCGGTACCGAGGCAAAAGATTGCATTATTGGCAAACTCAATCAATTCATCATCACTGGAACAGTCTTCTATTAATTGACGTAAATATATCATTGCCTCGCTTCGGTTCATATATTCGCACTCATGAATGCAAGTGTCTATATTGTAATTTGTGTGATTTTTGGTATTAAGTTCCATTATTTTTGCGATATATTAAATGTTTAATTCTTTTTTACCTTACGAACAGAAAGAGCCAAATACTACGTGTCGCTTTGGTTTAATTAAAATAATCATATTGTTCAATAAAGAAACTTTCAATGTCCTCTATGAGCTTAGGATTATTCGCCAATGTTTTATTGTTTATAAGCATATATGCACTTTTATTCTTATTTTCCTTATGGTAGAAATTCTCATCGCTGAAATATGTTGCAACAATTTTAGAATAAACCCTGTACCGTTTAGTACAATATGTACTATCTTCATTAATACTGCTTGCTCCTATAAATCCAAATGAGGCCATTTTGTCATTTTTATATATGGATAACATAATGTTTATGCAAGTATGTATTATAAACCTTGGCTCATTTGTATTAGTCATAAGACTGTATTTGTTTTTTGAATGTCTTGAATTTTTTGTATAGAATTTTACTGCATAAACATGGTTTTGGTAAATTTCCACACGAACAATATATGTAATTTTCGATTTTGTTGATTTAAACCGATACAACTTGACGGTGAGTATGCCATTATCGGCATCTCCTTTTTCATTCATGACAAAATAAAAGGGATAGGAGCTATCAAGCATTTATAATAGGTAAGAATATACTGGTATTCTTCTTTTGTTCAATTCATCCTTAGACACATCAGTGAGTACAAATCTTTCATTCAAAGTCGTTTTGTTATTCACATTACTTTGGATGTTCTTATTTTTATGTATTTTTTTTTGTCCCATGATGATAAATTATGGCTCTTTGGCACTCGGTTTATGTATAGGATTTATGTTTGCTTGTTTGTATAAAGCAAAGGTAATTATTAAATTATAAACCAACAAATAAATTTGTGATATTTTATAAACTATTTACAATTATTTGTGAATTATTTGACAGATGTAGCCGTGTCCGTTGGCATAATATCTTCGAGCCTTACCGCCTCATCCAACACAATGCCATTGTACTGCTTAGTCTTATATACATAGGGTACTTCATGACCTCGCCATATACGCCAAATGTCATTTTGCTTTATGTTATACAGAAAGATTATTTTATACTCATTTAGAACTGAAAATGTAAAATTTGAAACAAGATAGTATTTATAGCCTTCGGATATGGTTTCATTTATCTTTTGAATTTCAACGTACTTTTTTTTCCATTCATAAGTGGGATCATCGATTGGGGGCAACAAGCGATCTGCTCTCTCACCATTTTCATAATTATCATAATATAAACGGTTATCCAAGGATTTAATGTAAAGACACCCCGTATTACTAATTATATCAGTCAACTCAAAACCAAAATATAGGGGCTGAGTATATTCCCCATCCGCATATTCTGTTTTGAACATTTTTGTGCTGTCATCAGTTATTTCTTCTTCATCTGTCGTGGGCGTATCAACAAAAGTTTCATCACTACTGCAACCACATAGGATAAGTAGCAAAAATGCAAATATTACTTTAGTTTTTTTCATCTTATTATTTTCTTTTAAATACCAACATTATTTATCTCCATATTTAGTTTATACATCTTCTTCTTGTATTCCTGTATAAGATAATCACACCTATCTAATATTTCAGTGTTCTTGATTTTCCACGAGGCCGTAAGGTCTTTTTTTGTCACATACATGGTGGTCGGTATATATCTGCTTTCACCGGAATGCGAAAATCGTATAAGAACAAGCCATGTTTTATCGGCTCTCATTTTCTCTTTTTTTATCGTTGCCTTGAATGTTGCCATGACATCTTTATTATTAGGGAAAAAAAATGGGGAAAAATATCTTATTACTTGTAGCTTTTTATGTCACTTGTATAATACTTATTGCGCTTTTCCAATTATAAAGAACAAGCGGAAACCCTTTATTTATAGGATTTCCGCTTATTTACTACCGGGTGGGTGGTGGGGCTCGAACCCACGACATTCAGAACCACAATCTGACGCTCTAACCAACTGAACTACATCCACCGTGTTGTTGATTGCTCTTTTAAAGCGAGTGCAAAGGTACATGATTTATTTGAATTAACCAAATAAATCATGTACTTTTTTATCTTTTTATTACTGAGCGGGCTGTGCGGGAGCATCTTGTGATGCTGCGGGAGCCACATTCTGAGTTGTTCCTTCAGCCGGAGTCGCTGTTTCTTTGGCCGGGGCAGTCTCCTGCGTCTGGCTTGCACCGAAACCAGGCAAATTATTAGGATTTGCCGTCGGATTCTCTATATTCTCCATTACAGAACTGTTTGTTGTAGCCTGCGGAGCCACATAAGCACAAAAAATACTGATGACAACCATTGCGGCTGCCAATCCCCATGTGGTCTTCTCCACTACGTCAGTTGTTTTGCGGACACCGCCAATTTGATTGTAAGAGGCAAAATTGGAAGCAAGTCCTCCTCCTTTTGATTCCTGAATCAGCACAATGCCAATCATCAGAATGGCTGCCAATACAATAAGAATTACTAATAATGTGTACATCTTTACTTTATTTTATTATTATTTATTATTATCAATTTCTCCAAGAAACGTATTTGGTCTGCAAAGTAAGCATTTTTTTTTGGATAATTCAAACTTAATCGCTTAATAATTTCCAAAGCCTTTGAATATCTGCCTTGTTTTATGTAAATTCTGGCCAGTGTCTCTGTAAAATAGCTTTCATCTCCGTCTTTTTCCTCATTGATACCATTCGCTTCTGTCTCAGGCGTGAATTGCGGTGTTTCGCTCAGCACAATCTTACCTTTATCGTTTTCGATAAAAGTATCTATCAGGCTTTGCCCTTTCAACAGTGGAACGTTTTCACCGTCTTTATCGCTGTCTTCCTCGCTTTCAAGAAGATACGCGACATAGTCTACCGCAGCATCAGCCGGTGTGGGACGACGTTTCTTTTTCCCTTCCTTTACCTCTTCTTTCGGTATGGAATCAAGGAAATTGTCAATAAGATTTATGGTTCTGTTAATATCCTCTTCCGACTTTTCTTTTTCCGCTTCGTTATCTCTCTGTCTCTGTGGCAACCGATAGTGTGCCGCCTCGACAAGCCGGAAGATGACTTTTCTGTCTGTGATATATATTGCCGCACGGCGCAATTCCTCATCAAACGATGGATCATGCAACAGGTATAGGTTTTGCAGCATCAGCAATCTTGCCGTCTGAAAGTATGGATACAGCGCAAGTGTGGAGCGTAGTTCGTACAGTGTCTCCCTGTCAAGTTGTTCCGGATGTTTTATAAGCTCTGTTATGTCCATTTCTTCTTACCAGTTAGCTACCGTAGCGTTGAATATCTGATCTGTTATTTCTTTTACCATTTGTGTCACAAGCTCTTCCTGGACAGAGTTCAACGACTGTGTCGTTTCGTATGTTGAAGTCGCCGTAAACTGCCTTTCAAAGTCTTCCGAGTGGTTTGCGTTATTGGTAAATCTGACATTCACGGTCATTGACAGTTCCGTCTGTGCCGAGTAGCCTTCACTCGACACGGCCTTGTTTCGCTGTTCATATCTCGTTATTTCACCTTCCACCTTCATGTCCCCGTTACGTTTAACCTGTATCAGTCGCGTATGGTTGGCATATATATCCTTTAGTTGATTATTGAAAATGCTCGCCATCGGACCCCATACATAATTCGACCGTATAGGAAAGTCGGCTATCTGTATGGTCTTTGTCTTGCTGTAATCAATGCTCGCTCCATTGAATTTATATGATATTGAACATGAGGTTACGGTAATAATAGCGATACATACCAGTAAAGACAAAAGTGCCGAGCCGGACTTTTGTCCGGTTCGGGACATCTGTTTTATGTATGATAAAATATTTGTCATCAGCTTGTCTGATATATTCTTTTGGCTTGTTTGTATTGTATTATCATATATCCTTTATTCCAGTCCGTATTGTTTGATACGCCGATACAGTGTCCTGTCCGATATACCGAGTTCCAATGCGGCTTTTTTACGGTTGCCTCCGTTCCTCTCCAATGCCTTTTCGAGCATTTGTCGCTCCACGTCACTCAGGTTGAGACTTTCAGGCTCTCTTTCCGGCTCTATATATTCTTCCGCTATTGCATCTTCCGCCACCGGCTTTTGGGGCTGTTGTATATATATTTGCGGAGTGGTGATTGTTGGTGTAGCATTATTTACGGCGATCTTCTTGTCTTCCTTTGATACTATTGCTCCGCCCTGTTTGTCATCGAGTTGTTTTTTCAACATTCCCACCTCACGTCTCAGGTCATTCACGTTTCCGCGCAGTTCGAACAGTATCTTATAGAGAATTTCCCTCTCGTTCTCAAAACTGTGATCGCTTCCTTTATTTATGGCTATGAGCTGTGTGCTCTCCTGATCCTGTGGAATAAACCTTTTCAGTATATCCGCCGTTATGGAACGCTCTGTGCTCAGGATTGAGATTTGTTCTGTGATGTTCTTCAACTGCCTCACATTTCCCGGCCATTTATATTTCATCAACATCTGTTTGGCATCTTCCGTGAGCGTCACTTTCTCCATTCTGTACTTCTCCGCCATCTGCATCGCGAACAGTCGGAAAAGCAACGCGATGTCTTCACCGCGATCACGGAGCGGAGGCATCTGTATCGGTATTGAGTTAAGGCGGTAATACAAATCTTCACGGAAACGCCCCTCGCTGATAGCTTTGCGTATGTTCACGTTCGTGGCGGCCACTATACGCACATCGGTCTTCCGCACTTCCGTGGCTCCCACGGGAATATATTCACCCGTTTCGAGCACTCTCAGCAGCCTGGCCTGTGTCGCCAAAGGCAGCTCCCCCACCTCATCAAGAAATAATGTTCCTTTGTTTGCCACTCCGAAATATCCCAGACTGTCGTTTATGGCACCAGTAAAAGAACCTTTCACATGTCCGAACAACTCGCTGTCAATAGTTCCTTCTGGTATGGATCCGCAGTTGATGGCAAAATATTTCTCGCGTTTCCTTGGCGAGTTGTCGTGTATCACCCGCGGAATTATCTCCTTTCCGACACCGCTTTCTCCCACTATAAGCACACTTAAATCTGTTGGCGAGACTTGCAGAGCCACGTCAAGCGCATGATTCAACGCTTCGCAGTTTCCCACGATGTTGTATCTTTGTTTGATATTTTGCAGTTCGGAGACTTTCATTCAGCCTACAAAATTACGAAATTTATTTGACTTCAAACCTATACTTATCGCTTTTTTACAATTTCACACATTTACGACAGTGTGCGGCAATATGCTCACCTCTTGTCGAACTTGATGAGAAGAAGCCCAATCGCGGTCCATATCAATTCCCTGATCCTTACAATCAGCGCCACGAATATACCTGCGTTTGCAGTCATTGCCAGTCCGTTTGCCGACATAAGGAACCCTCCTTCCCGTCCGCCGAGTTGCAGAGGCATGAAAAAAAGCATGTTCGCAAACAGCGATGTGAAAGCCAACGTAAGTATGCTGCTTACATAACTTGCGTCAGGCATGATAACCAACAGAATAAAATATATCTCCAATGCCGATACCACACGACAGGCAAGTTCGAGAAAAACGGCAGTCACAAATGTCCTCCTGTTTTGATTGTGCAGTGCCGCGATCTGCATGTCTATCGCCGAGAGCTGTTCTCTATGCCGTTCGAAAAAGCCTTGCGCCTTGTGCCTGATCATCGGGAAGCGTCTCAGCACGTTCATGCACCTCACGGCTATGCCTTTCTTATAGCCTTTTAGGAAAAACCAAATAGCCAGCAGGCAGAATGCCCCAACAGCCGAAAGCATTATCCCCATGAAAAAGTTTACCCGTTGAGTAAGTATATAAAGAAATATGGATAACAGCCAAAACCAGAAATGCGAGAATATATGCGTCATGGCATACAGTATCACCGATGATGACGCTCTCTCTGTCCCTATCTTCGGCGAAAGCGACATTATACGGTAAGGCTCGCCTCCCATCAGTCCGCCCGGCGTGGCATAGTTGAGCGCAAATCCAGATACTGTGATTTTATAAAGCCACCAAAAAGCGACCTTGCTACCGCCACCATCCGCTTTTGCCTCTTCACTTCCTGCGTCATCTTTCCCATATCCGTTCTTCGCTTTATCCCTTCCACCTGACGAATTGATGATTATATACCATGCCGATGTATTGAAGATATACAGAAAAAACCACAGTGCTATCACTGCCGGAAACCAATAGCCAGCCCTCTGCAACCCGGCCCAAACCTGAGCGATGTCGAGTTGCGTGACCATTATTACAAGGACAGCGAGTCCGAAGATGAAAAATCCGTTTTGGTATTTCTTCTTCATTCCTCTTTTTGCTGTTTCTCCTCGCGTCTAAACTGTTCTCTTGCCTTAGGAATTGCAAAGCGTGTCTTCTCGCTGTCATCCTTTTTTTCGTGATATAGCTTTGGCAGTGGATTAGCCATCGGCTCATCATGGTTCTTGCGGTTGCGGAAAATATCTATCGCTGTATATACTGCCTGACGGAAAGAGTTCTCATCGGCTACACCTTTTCCGGCTATATCGTATGCCGTACCATGATCCGGAGATGTGCGGATCACCGGCAGTCCGGCCGTATAGTTCACACCGTCTTCCACCGCGAGAGCTTTAAACGGAGCCAGTCCCTGATCGTGATACATTGCCACCACGCCATCAAATCTGTTGTAAGCGCCACTACCGAAAAAGCCGTCTGCCGGATAAGGACCGAACGCCTGTATTCCCTCGGCTTCAAGCTCTTCTATTGCCGGCGCTATCACGTCCTGCTCTTCCGTGCCCAGCAGTCCATTGTCTCCGGCATGCGGATTCAGCGCAAGTACGGCGATACGCGGATTATCAATACGCAAATCGCGCTTCAGCGTCTCGTGAAATATTCTTGTTTTCTCTATTACGGCTTCCTTGGTAACAGCCTTTGCCACATCTTTTATCGGCAGATGGGTCGTCACGAGAGCCACCCTCAGATTACCGTTCATCAGTATCATCAGAGCTTTCTTGCCATCGCCGATACAATGTTCGATATATTCCGTATGCCCTGGAAAACAGAACATCTCATTCTGTATCGTATTTTTATTTATCGGAGCCGTCACAAGCACGTCGTACAGTCCTGCCCGGTAGTCGGTCATTGCCCTGTCGAGAGCTTTCAGAGCGGCTTCTCCCGCCTCTGTCGAAGGTTGCCCCATGTCTATTTTCACCTCTTCATCAAATGTGGTCAGCATATTTACACGCCCGTCCTGAGCCTCTTCCGCATTGCTGATGATACTGAAATTCGATTCAATGTTAAGTGCCTTGCGATGATATGCCGCCGCTTTCGGCGAACCATATATAATAGGTGTACACAATTCGAGCATGCCCGGCTCTTCAAATGTTTTAAGTATTACCTCATATCCGACGCCGTTAGTGTCGCCGTGCGTGATAGCCACGCGTATCAGTCTGTCTTCCATAAAAACGTGTTATTTTAGTGTATATAGTGCAGCTTCGAGCTGCTTTATAATGTTTCTCTTTTTCTTTCCGGGTGCATATACGAATCCTTCCGCCACGATTACCCGCCCGTTCACGCTGTCTGCCACGGCGTGCGCCACAAACGGTCCTCCCATTGCGTCTCCTTCCATCTGCCACAACCCTTTGACCACGGTCCTCACCTGTCCGTTTTCGACAATCCCGGCCGCTTGCGCTACCGCTTTCCGTTCCGTCCTCATATACATGCTATCGGTCTCTCCCGGCATGTTTACCCGCAATATGCTGTCCCGCTTTACGATTACGGTTTCCGGCGACATGTCTGTTCCTACGTAAGTATATATACAGATGTTGCGCATCGATGTGGCCGAATTGTCAGATAACCACATAAAATGCCGGCTCCGTCTCACAGGTTTCAACCCCATCGGAATATAAATGTCCACTCCGAATGACTTAGCCACCTCTTTCCCGACTTTCCTGTCGCTTGTTTTTTTAAGTTCCGATATTGCCGTCGCCGTCTCGAAACGCTCTATAAGACCGCTTACCGTCCTGCCCGTTCTTTCCAAATCGGCTTTCAGTCGCTCTACCGAGGGTGCCCCCACATATATTGTAATCTGCGGTTCGGCAAAAACGTTTCTCTCGTATCTTACCCTCGTTGCCGTATATTCGTTACCGTCTATTACGACGACTACCATGTTACGGGCGTATTTAATGACTTGCCCTATTTCACCGTTTACCGTCGAAACGTCAACTTTCGGTTCGCTCTGCGGCAGTCCTGGCACCGCATCTTTTTCTATAATGTTTTTCAACAAAGCCACGGCCGCAGGATCCTCTCCTGTGACAAGAACCTCGTATGGGTGTCCTCCGCTTTTGGGTCGAATAGATATTCCGCCATCACACCCCGCAAGCGACAGGACAAGCACCAGCGATACGCTCCCCCAAAAAAATCTCATCATCCCTAATTCTGGTTCTTATGAGCCGTGGATAGCAATCCGCAGGCCGCGAAAATATCCTGCCCCCGACTTGCCCTTATGGTAGTAAACACTCCGTGCGATGTCAGATAATCACGCAACGCTTCCATCCTCCTGTCGTCCGTAGTGCGGAGCGCCACGTCAGGTATGGCGTGAAATCTGATTAGATTCATGCGGCATTCCAGACCATCGAGCAGTCTCACTATCTCACGTCCGTGTGCCTGAGTGTCGTTGACACCGTCGAAGACTATATATTCAAACGATACTCTCCGTTGCCCTGTGAAATCATATTGTCTCAGAAGTTCCACCACGTCGGCTATCGGCATCTGCCGTTCCGCAGGCATGAGAGACAGCCGCTGCTCATGCAACGGCGAGTGCATGCTTATCGCCACATGGCAATCACTCTCGTCGAGAAAGCGGCGCAGTTTGTTTTTCACACCCACGCTGCTCACCGTGATACGCTTAGGGCTCCATGCATAGCCGTAGGCTGACGTGAGTATCCGTGTGGCTCTCAACACGTTGTCGAGGTTATCCATCGGCTCTCCCTGCCCCATAAACACCACGTTGGTAAGCCGTTCCCTCTCGGGCAGCGAGTATATTTGGTTTATTATGTCTCCGGCTGTGAGGTTACCTTCAAATCCCTGTTTGCCAGTCTGACAGAAAAGACAATTCATCTTGCATCCCACCTGCGACGATACGCACAGCGTTCCACGTTCTTTATCGGGTATGAAAACAGTCTCCACGAACTTGCCGGCCGCCGTCGGAAACAGGTATTTTACCGTTCCGTCAACAGACCGCTGACAGTCTGCCGGCTCCATAGCCCCCACGGTGTATTCTTCGGAAAGCCGTGCCCTGTTGGCTTTCGACAGGTTTGTCATCTCGTCGATGCTTTTCACGTGCGCCGTATATAGCCAGCGTGCAATCTGCCCGGCCGTGAAACGAGGCATACCAAGAACGTCGACAACCGCTTTCAGCTCGCTGTCAGTCATTCCCATGAGTGTTTTCTTTCCGATTTTCATCGTATTTATGTCTTTCCTTTAACTTGCAAAGTTACTGCAAATCATCCGAATGACAAAATAAATCATTTGTTTTGTGTCTTTTTGCTTGTGCCTTACCATTGATGATGATTAAGTATCGAAAATAAACCGTGTGTTTTGCCGTATCATTACTTTTGCAATCTACCTTCAGCGAATACGGAAGGAACAACCTGGTTATACACTGGTAAAGGCCGTTTACCGACATTATTTTCCAAACTTATAAAAAACAATCCATGGAGATGCTGTGATTAGGAACTTTCACGTTTGGGCTATTATATAGAAAATTTTCATTGGGAAATATTGTAACTGCTTCTATTTCAATATTGCGGAAGCCGCACCTGACTGTTCACCGACTTCGTTGCCACGCTGTACTTTTTTGCCGTAGCCGAAAGTATAGGTAACTGATATATTTATGCGTGGATGATAATTGTTGCCATAGTTAGTGCTCGCTTCCGAATATAATGTAGTTTTGAATTCCGATGTAGAGTTTTCCCACCCCTTGTTTAAGAAATTATAGACAGAAAGTCTGATATTCCAATCCAAATCTGACCAACCTGCGGTCAAGCTGTAATAGTTACTTTTGTGATAGATGGTGTTTGTGTTAAGACTCAAACTTTTTTGCGGCGTTTCATATAATCCTTGAAAATAGAATTGATTAATGTAGTATGCAACCCTAATGCTGAGTTGGAAAGGATTATAATCCAACGGACAAGTCCCTGTTATTTTATGAAAACCCATTTCGGGATTAGCGTAAAGTTGAAGTTTCCCATTTAGCGGTTTCCAACTGAAAGCCATTCCAACCACGCCTGATAGATAATCTCCGTCATTAACCCAATTTCTGAGCAAAGCCAAGCCATCATTGTAATGAGTATAAGTCTGGAACATTCGGTCATACAAGCCGAAAAAACGTCCATAGGCACTCATGCCGAAAGAATTTGACGGCAACCATGTATAGGCAAGGTTCACCGTCATATGCCGGCTGTTTTTCAAATCAGGATTCCCAGAGATATACATCAGTTCATTTTCCTGTAATATGTCTGTCGTTTTTTCTGTTATGCCAGCGGTGTTGCTCGCATATTGAAAATAGGCCGAGAACATATTCTTGTTGTTCAAGGAATATCGCACATTTATATGGGCAAACGGATATCTGTCATCTTTCTTTTGTCCATTGATGTAACTGTTCTCCCAGGCAAATCCGGCATCACAATTTACCGCTATTTTCGGTATCTGAAAATTATACCCAACCAGACATGCAGCAAAACCATTACTGAATTTATCGTTGTAAACATTGGTTCCGGTATAATGAAGATTATTACTCCATTGTCCTCCATTTGCTCCCAACATAAGGGAGTGTTTTTGCCCGATACTCTTTCTCAGATACCCGTCTATTCTGAAATTATAGGCATCTTCCCTTGCCTGCCGTAAAATAGGAGTGGAGTTTCTTGCCGAGTACTCTGTAAAATCATCAGTATGTGTATAGTTGAATACCGGTGATACATCGAAAGAAAAGTTTTTAGGGAGAACAAAGAAATAAGAGCCGGTATATGAACATGAATTTTTCCGTTGCGGATTATTTCGTTCAAAAGTATTATCCCCTCCACCTACCGTTTCTGGAATATAATCAAGCGTGCCCTTTCGGTAAATACAGGGATTGGCAAGGTGCTGAAAACCTAAAGTGTTGCGGATCTGTATTTTATCCGAACTATATGTTGCCCGGAAAGTTATGGGATATTGATTTTGTTTGAACTTGGAACCTTCAAGGGTTTCTATCCTGTTTACAATAAACGGTTTTCCGTCTTTAAGTAATGAATAAATACCTTTGGTGGAACTCCCATCATGACTGTCGCTCCTGTTGCTCGCTCCTAAATATAAATCGTATGTCATCCGTTTGTATGTGAACTTGGAAAAGACATTAACATGACTTGACAAACCAAGCAAAAAATTCTCGTTAGCGGCCAGTTTGGTATATCCTCCGTAAACATATTCCCTGACAACGATGTTGATCACTTTATATTGCCCGCGAAAACGAGGATCTGTCGGGAATTCAAGGTATTCTACTTTCCTGACATCGGCTGTACGAAGACCATCCATTTCTTCTTTTGACGCTTGGAGATAATTGATGTATATCCCAACATCACCACCAAAGTTATCTGTCACTTTTTCGTCTATCGGATTAACTCTAATTTGAGGAATACCCATCACTTTAAGAAGATCCATGGCACTCTGTGCCGAATTTTTCTGTCTGGAAGTTGGTATATAAGTTGTGCCGGTGGCAGATGTATGTTGAAGTTGTGCCTTAACCACAACTTCTTCTAATTCATGTGCTTGGATAGAATCCGTACCCTCTTTCTGCGCATTACATCCAATAAAAAAGCAAAACATCGCTGTAAAAATACATATAGTTCTGTTCATACCTGATTGATTTTTTCGGCAAAGTTATGTTTAAAAACTCACATAAGGCTTCACATTTGTTAATCCGGATATTTTTCTTTAATTTCTTTACGCAATCGACTAAGGTGCCCCGGCGTAATTCTCAGGAAAGAAGCAATGTCTTTGAGTTGGAACATTTCAAATAATCCCGGATATTTGGCGACAAGTTGCTCATACCGCTCCCTCGGCGCAATTGTATATGATTCAATCAGTCTTTCGTAAACTTGCCTGAAAAGTTTTTCGCTTGTCCTGGATACTATAAATTGAAATTCACTGTCAGCATACATGCGGTTGCGCAACATACCGGTCGAAACACAATAAATCTCACACGGAGAAATTGCCTTGATTGAAACTTTTGATGGAATGCCATAAATAGAATCAGGGAAATCGGCCACAAACTCTCCTGCAAATTCCAGATTGATGATATGCTCATTACCATCGGAATCAGTTACAATGTATTTGAGAATACCGGTCTTGACAAAACCGATAAAACGTCCTGTCTTTCCCGCTTGCAAGAAAAAAATCACCTGCCCGGTAATGGCGCAGTACTCCCTCCCTGACACATAGGCCACGCCAGTAATCAATATCAATTTCTGATATGTAAGGGTTGAACTTGTCCATTCTGCTATTTGATGTTGCAAAGTTAATTAAATATTCCGGCCCACCGATTAAGTGACTGTAATTATTTATCTTTTATTTAGACCAAACAGCTAACGGAATAAAATCCTTTCCTTATATATCGTTTTATGTCGCAAACGGCATGTTTCGCCACCCACGTTCCATTTTCGCCGACCGAATATTCGTTTATTACACCTATTTTAATTAATTTTGCGCTACTTAGAGATTTTACGAAAGATAAAAACATAAACAATCATACAAGCATCATGACAGGAAAGATAGATTGCTTCCTCGCCTGCGGCGATTTCGCCGCATTGAAGCCTATGACAGAGGCACTGCTTGGCAGCGGTGTCGTACGCCATATCAACATAATGGCCTGCAGGGCGGATGAGGAAGACACCATACTGCCGGAAGGCTGCACTCTTATGGAGACATGCGGCATGGCAGACACCGAGACGATAAAGAGGATGGCCGCAGCAGCCACAGCCGAATACACACTGTTGCTGACCAAGCCTGTATCCGTGACCTTGGGCATGAAAGCAGTGGAGCGCATGCTCCGCGTGGCGGCTGACTCAGGGGCGGCTCTGACATACAGCGACCATTACAAGACTGTCGGCGGGAAGCGTGTCGCACATCCGGTCACAGACTACCAGGAAGGCAGCGTAAGGGATGATTTCGACTTCGGCTCGGTGCTTCTCGTCAATACGGAGCTATTGCGCAAATACGCCGACCGGCTCTCATCGTCATACCGCTATGCCGGACTTTACGACCTGCGGCTGTTTCTCAGCCGTGAGGGAACGGTGTTCCATCTCAACGAATATCTGTATACCGAAGAGGAAACGGACACGAGAGCGAGCGGCATCAAGCAGTTTGACTATGTAGACCCCGCCAACCGAGAGGTACAGATAGAAATGGAACACGCAGTGACGGCACACCTCGATGCCATCGGAGCGAGAATAGACAGCGGCACATATCCATGCCCCGACTTCGCCGAGCAGGACTTCCCCGTGGAGGCATCGGTAGTCATACCGGTGAGAAACCGTGTGGGCACAATCGGCGACGCGATTAAAAGCGCGCTGTCGCAGAAAACGGATTTCGACTACAACGTTATCGTGGTAGACAACCACTCGACCGACGGCACGACGGAACTCATCGCCAGTCATCAATCCGAACAGGCCGCCGGACGGCTCGTCGCATTACATCCGGAGCGTACGGATCTGGGCATAGGAGGGTGCTGGAACATGGCTATAAACGACTGTCGGTGCGGCCGCTTTGCCGTACAGCTCGACAGCGATGACCTTTACAGTTCCGAAAACACGCTTCAAACCATTGTCGATGCATTCCGAGAACAGAAGGCCGCCATGATAGTAGGCTCTTACAGGATGTGTGATTTCGAGCTGAACACCCTGCCTCCGGGGGTGATAGATCACCGTGAGTGGACGGACACAAACGGGCCAAACAATGCCCTGCGAATAAACGGGCTGGGTGCCCCGAGGGCGTTTTTCACCCCGTTACTACGCCAGGTGCAGTTCCCAAACACGAGCTATGGAGAGGATTACGCCCTCGGACTCATATTCTCAAGGCATTACAGGATAGGCCGCATATACAGCGAACTGTATCTATGCCGGCGATGGTCTGGCAACAGCGACGCGGCTCTCGGCATAGAGAAGATTAACGCCAACAACACTTACAAAGACCGGCTGCGCACCATAGAGATAGCGGCCCGCCGCAGGATGAACAGCGAGCGGGAACACGGTAAGGAAGACTTTGCGGTGAGGCGTTTCTTCGCACGGCAGATGGAGACATGGCCAGAAGCCCGCAGACGCTACAGGGAACTCAGGGGGGCGCAGACGCGCGAACTGCCGTGCGGTGCTTTCACGCTCGTGGCTCAGTATAATCCGGCCCGCATCGTGTCTACCGGAGCAAGCATCGCCAAAAACGACATTGCCGCCCGCCCCTGTTTCCTGTGCGAGGCAAACCGCCCCGGTCTACAAATAAAACGCACCATAGACGATGATTTCGAGTTGCTTGTAAACCCGTTCCCTATATTGCCGATGCACTTCACCATACCTGCACGCACGCATCGCCCGCAACTCATAGGCTGTTGCTACGGCGAGATATATGCCATTCTCGACAAATATCCCGACATGATGGTATTCTATAACGGACCCAAGTGCGGGGCGTCGGCTCCCGACCATGAGCACTTTCAGGCCGGAACGAGCGGCGTGCTGCCTTTGCAGCGCGACTGGCAGCGGCTCTGCCGCAACCTTTCGCCTGTGATAGCGGAAGACGATACCACAGGCATTTATATGGTTACTGACTACCCCTGCACGGCATTTCTCGTGCGCAGCGGCACGGCCGAGGCCGGAACAAGGCTTTTCAACAAACTATACTCCGCACTGCCTATGGGCGCTGACGACACCGAACCGATGATGAACATCGTGAGCTGGCGGTCGGACGACGAATATATATCGGTGGTGTTCCCACGCCGCAAGCACCGTCCTGAATGCTACTCTGCGGAGGGTGACGCACGGTTTATGGTCAGCCCGGGTGCGCTCGACATGGCCGGACTCATAATAACGCCGCAAGCCGATGATTTCGACAGGCTTACCCCTGACATCGCCATAGGCATACTCAGGGAGGTGGCTATGACCGGTGAAGACGCGAAGGGCATGGCTGAACGAATGAAAGAGACTGAGAGGGCACTGCAAACGGACGACAACACCGTGTCGATATCGTTCAACGTACCAGAAGTGAACGTGGGCATAGTAAGCGGACGGAAAATATCTTTCTCGTTGAACGCCCCGTACACAGCCAAGGGCGAGACGATAGAAGGTGAGCAAACGGTAGAGTTTCTTGAAGGTACCATACTATGGAACGGAAACCAATACCACGAACTGACCTTTACGCCGCAGGCCGACGGTGCCTCATTCTCGCTGCACGACGTGACTATTGGCGTAAACTTCCACTGGGAACGAAAAGAGACACAGGTTTTCTGCGGCACCCTGCGTCTCGTGGTGGATGCCGACAATATAACGGCAATCAACATATTGCCTGTGGAAGATTACCTTGCCAGCGTGATATCAAGCGAGATGAAAGCCACGTCATCGCCCGAGTTGCTCAAAGCCCACGCCGTTATATCACGCAGCTGGCTGCTGGCTCAGATGGAGAAGCGCGGCCGATTGCAAGACGGCCATAACGGCTTTTTCTCATTCACCAAGAAAGAAGATGAGCTGATAAGGTGGTACGACCGTGAAGACCACACCATTTTCGATGTATGTGCCGACGATCACTGCCAGAGATACCAAGGCATTACGAGAGCCAACAACCGTGCGGTTGAAGAGGCGGTGAAGGCCACTCGCGGACGGATACTCACATACGGCAACGAGATTTGCGACGCAAGGTTCAGCAAGTGTTGCGGCGGAATAACGGAAGAGTTCCAGTATTGCTGGGAAGACACTCCGAAACCGTATCTCGTGGCGGTGCGTGACATTTCTCACGAAGCAAGCAAACGTGGAATGAAAGATTGCGGATGTCAAGTGAATAACGGCGACATGACGAATGCCAACGGAACATCACTATCCTCAACGCCCGATCAACAATACGCTGATATATCATCATGGCTGCGCGGTTCGCCCGACGCCTTCTGCAACACGGCGGACAAGAGCATATTGTCGCAGGTGCTGAACGACTACGACTGCGAGACACCCGACTTCTATCGCTGGCGCGTAGAGTACACGCAGGAAGAACTTTCCAAACTGATAAGCGACAAACTGAAAGACGATTTCGGAGACATTGCCGACCTCGTGCCGTTGGAACGAGGCAAGAGCGGACGCATATCAAAGTTGAAGATAGTCGGCACTAACAAGACGTTCACCATCGGTAAAGAGCTGGAAATACGCCGTACACTCAGCGATACGCATCTTTACAGCAGCGCGTTTGTCGTGGATAAGTATGATATAGTAAACGGAATACCCGGCCGTTTCACGCTAATCGGAGCTGGTTGGGGACACGGTGTCGGCCTGTGCCAAATCGGAGCGGCCGTGATGGGTGCCCGGGGATATGGCTACGACAGTATCCTGCTGCATTATTACCGTGGCGCCGAGATAAAGAAGATATATTGATTACGAAAAGAAAAAATACGGATTCCATTACAAAGAAGCGTCGATTACATTACGAAAAAGCGCAGATCTCATTGCTAAAAAGCACAAAGTCCGTTTTTTATAAAACCAAAACACCTTACGACGGGAAAACCAAATGTTTCCCGATTTAAAAAGAAAGATATAAAGATAAGCAAAGCAAATGAAGCAAACACGCAGTCCGTGGGCATGGGTTCCCACGCTATATTTCGCCGAGGGAATACCATACGTCACGGTGATGACAATATCGCTGATAATGTATAAGCGTCTCGGTATGTCAAATACCGATATCACCCTATACACATCATGGCTCTACCTGCCGTGGGTCATAAAGCCGTTTTGGAGTCCGTTCATAGACCTTGTCAAGACAAAGCGTTGGTGGATAACGGCCATGCAGCTACTCGTCGGAGCTGCGCTGGGCGGTGTGGCATTTACCGTTCCGGGACCGTGGTGGCTGCAAGGCACGCTGTTCTTCTTCTGGCTGATGGCTTTTGCGAGCGCCACTCACGACATCGCGGCCGACGGTTTCTATATGCTCGGGCTCGACCAGCACTGCCAGGCACTGTTTGTCGGCATCCGCTCCACGTTCTACCGCATAGCCACCATCGTGGGACAGGGCTTCCTCGTGATGCTGGCGGGCAACCTCGAAGTGCTCACCCGCAACGTACGCTACTCGTGGAGCCTTATGTTTTATTTCATGGCGGGAATGCTAATAGCCCTCTGGCTATATCACAACTGGGCTTTGCCGCGTCCCGACGAAGACAGCGACAGAGACGGTATGACGGGCAGCATGCTTGTCTCCGAATTGAAATACACTTTCGTCACTTTCTTCCGTAAGCCACAGGTATGGGCGGGTATATGCTTCATGCTATTCTATCGCATGCCCGAAGGCTTGCTCACAAAGGTGTCGGCCCTGTTTCTCATCGACCCCGGTCATAACGGAGGACTCGGCCTCTCGCCCGCCGAATATGGATTTGTGCAGGGCACTGTGGGCGTAGTTGGACTGACATTAGGCGGCATTCTCGGTGGGATAGCAGCCGGAAGCCACGGTCTTAAACACTGGCTCTGGCCAATGGTATGCGCCATCACGCTTCCCGATGCAGTTTATGTATATCTCAGTTATGCGATGCCTTCCGACCTAATAATAATCAATGCCTGCGTATTTGTGGAGCAGTTCGGATACGGTTTCGGCTTTTCCGCATACATGCTATACCTTATATATTATAGCAGGGGCGAGCACAAAACGTCCCATTACGCGCTGTGCACCGCCCTCATGGCTCTCTCAATGATGATACCCGGACTTTTTGCCGGCGCATTGCAGGAGGCGGTGGGCTACAGAACGTTTTTCATCATAGTCATGCTTACGTGCTCACTCACGTTCATTGTGTCGTCATTCCTGAAAATAGACCCTGAGTTTGGCAAAAAAACGAATGGCAAATAACAAACGGTTTGTCTGTCGTAAAAGCGCTCGCATATTATCGGCAAAGAGAAATCCCCTGTCAAAAGTAGGAGAAACCCTATGCCGGAATAGGATAAAAACTTTGGCGGCATGGAAAATAATTATTACTTTTGCGACATGCAAATAAATAAACACTTAATTATATGAGAAAGGTTTACAACTACACATTGACGCTTGTGATGGCTGTGTTCACGGTCTTTTCGCTTGCAAGTTGCACTGACGATGACGTGGATCAGGCATACGACATGAACGGTATCTGGCAGGGAACGATACAAGGCGAGTACTATAACGACAGATACGGACGTGACGGACAGTGGGACACTGAGATACAGTTCGTGCAAGACGGAGATTTCTCCAACGGCGGATACGGCTATGAAGAGGATTATTCATACTACTGGAACCGTGTGTACCGCTCGAAATTCTATTGGGAAGTGAGAAACGGACGGATCCTTCTCGACTACGATGACGGCTATCGGATAATAATCCGTGACTACGAGTTATACTCTGTGGGCAGAGGCATGCGTTTCAGAGGATACCTCGACGATTGGGATACCGGCGAGACACTGGCGTCGTTCAATCTGGTGAAAGTCAGCGACTGGACCGACTGGGCGAAAAAGCACAACGCCGCTTTTGACGATGCCGACGAGTAATCAGTGCCTGCGGCACATAAAGAAAATCGGCTGAAGATGGCTTCCATCTTCAGCCGATTTTCTTATATTTTCATCTTACCACCTGATTGTTCTTCAGCGGCAATCCCACCGAGTGTATCACGATACTCGCTCACCAGCCGTCCTATAATCTCACCGGCGGGTATCACTTCATCCACTGCCGACGCTATCTGGCCTATCTCAAGTTCACCGTTGTCTGTATCGCCCTCGAATATTCCACGTTTTGAAGCCGCCTTGCCTATAATCTCACGCAACTCATCCGCTTCTGCCCCGCGTGCTTCCGCCTCGGCCACCTTATCATACAGGCTGTTCTTAACCAGTCTGGTCGGTGAAATCTTTTTCAGGCACAGCATGGTATCGCCTTCCGAGAGCGAGACACACTTCCGCTTGAATGCCTCCGAGGCCGAGCTTTCTGCCGCAAGGGCAAACAATGTCCCTATCTGCACGCCCTCGGCACCGAGCATCCGTGCCGCAGCAAAGGCTCTGCCGCTGCCTATTCCTCCCGCCGCTATCAGCGGCAGGTCCACAGCCTGCCTCACCTGGGGTATGAGCACCATCGTCGTAGTCTCCTCGCGGCCGTTGTGTCCTCCGGCCTCAAATCCCTCTGCAACGACAGCATCCACACCGGCCTCCTCGCATTTACGTGCAAAAAGGCTGCTCGACACCACGTGAGCGACCTTTATTCCGGCCTGGTGGAGCATCGGCGTAAACTTCTTCGGACTTCCCGCCGAAGTGAAAACTATTCTCACACCCTCCTCAACGATTATTCCCATCAGCCTGTCAATCTCAGGATACATCAGCGGAACGTTCACACCCCAAGGCTTGTCCGTGGCCGCTTTCATCTTTCTTATATGCTCCCGCAACGTTTCCGGATGCATAGACCCGGCGCCGAGCAGTCCCAGGCCGCCGGCATTGCTCACGGCAGCGGCCAGCCGCCATCCGCTGCACCACACCATACCGCCCTGTATAATAGGGTATTTGATGCCGAATAAATCACAAATTCTGTTCATAAGCTCCCTTTTTTCTTAATCTATCTTTATAATGGCAAAGATAAACTTTTTTTGTGAATACTTATCTATAAATATTTCGTTTCTCTGTCTTTCTTCCTTATTTTTGCACTGTGTCAAGACTTAAAGGCATGAACGCGAGGTCGAGCGCAACCATGATTAACACTACACTGCTTGCCCTCAGATGCCCGAAGCTGATGCATGAGATAAGTAAAAAGATTGTTTAACGCATTAAAATTTGAGAGTTATGACAGGATTAATTGGTTCGATTATTATCGGAATTTTAGCCGGTTTCTTGGCCGGTAAGATTATGAGAGGCGGCGGTTACGGCTGCTTGATCAATTTGCTTCTCGGTGTTGTCGGTGGAGCGTTTGGTGGTTGGATATTCAATGCTCTGGGGATCTATTGGGGCGGAACCATCGGTCAGCTTGCGACCGCGGTTATCGGAGCCGTTTCGTTATTGTTTATCGCATCATTATTCAAGAAAAGTTAAGGAGGTGTTCTAATACTATAATCATGGCGCGACAGGGCCGCAACCCGGTTGCGCCATGATTGTTTATCGGCGGTTTTATAAAAAAACGGGCATATCGGCCACCATACGCACACGCCATTTGGCACACTGCGGGCATGACGGCCGTTATTTGCGTAAAAATCACTATCTTTGCGGCATAGAAACCGACGCCGGCCACCGTGTGTAAAGCCTAACGATGCAGAGCGTCATAATACCAAAACGACAATGAGACAGATAAAAGAAAACACATCGTTGCTGTTCGTATGCCTTGGCAATATATGCAGGTCACCGGCCGCAGAGGGAATAATGAGACACATCGTGGAACGCAGGGGCCTGGAAGACAGGATAAAGATAGACTCGGCCGGTGTCAGCGGTTGGCATGAGGGAGAACTGCCCGACAGGCGGATGAGAAGCCACGGAGCCGACCACGGATATGATTTCAGCAGCCGTTCGAGACAGTTTTCGAAAGACGATTTCAAGCGTTTCGACCATATCGTGGTGATGGACGACGACAACTATTCCGACATTACAGCCATGGCACGCAACGAAGACGAGCGCAGCCGTGTGGTGATGATGACCGATTTTCTTCGCCATCACACCGGACACACATCCGTGCCAGACCCTTATTATGGCGGCGACAGAGGCTTCGAGCTTGTCATCGAGTTGCTCGAAGATGCATGCGAGGGGCTTCTCGAACAGGTAATAAAAGACCTTGACATCCGATGACACACGTGAACTGCATCCAAAAGTTTTTGTCTAACTTTTGCAAGAAAAGATAACTCGCTTAGAATAAATCGGTTGGTCGGATTGCTTGAAAATTGGGTAATGAGATAGCAACCGTTCGTATTTCTGAGTTCTTCATTGTTATGCTCCAATGTGATAACTCTTGATGCGACAAAGGTACAAAAAGAATCGCTGACGAAAGAAAATAATGTATTATTTTCTTTCGTCAGCACTACTATTTATTAGAGGGGAATAGTATTTCCTCTTTATTTATTTCCCAATCCTTGAATTTGAACCTCCAACGTTCTTCCATAAATTGCAACATAGACAATCCTCGTTCCTTTATTGTTTCTGTAGTCCACTCATTTTGTTTGGAAACCTCTATCTCACTATATGAACCGTTATAATAACCTATATCTTTTCCATCTTTATTTTTAAGACATTTCTTTTTATCAAAATCATAATTTTGCAACTTGGAATTTTTAGAACGGCTTAGAAGCAACAAATTTCCTAAAGAGTTTAGATATACACGCTTTTCTGTTGGTTTAAGATGCCCAAAACGGTCTTTCCAATACATGTCTGTTGCCGATTGAGGATATATATGCTCAATGGTGTCCTCTTTAGTCCTCTTACTAAAATCCTCCCATCTTACTTTGGGGTTAGCATTATCTTGTAAGTATAGTTCATACTCATATAGAAAATACCTTAAACCATTCCAAGAGTAAAAGCCATCCTTGTCATTTTTAAAAAAGAGTTCTTGAATATGGTTCTTAAATCTTTCCAAATCAAACCAACCACGATAATAGCTTTCATCTTCACCATCCGTCAAGAAATCTATTTTTGCAGTAATCGTTTCAATGTCTGTATTGCCTATGTAATATTCTCTCGCCATTCTATATAAATTGCTATTTTGTGTATTCGAAGAACGGTGTGATATTGCAAAGACAAGAAAATTAAATCTTTCACAAGCATCTAAGAAATTCCAAATATAATCTTCTTGCGATTCTTTTGTAAAGACTGCCATTATCATTGGAGGGAAAGCACCCATTCCTACACGCTCTAATTTTTGTATATGCTCCTTTATTCTATCTGAATAATTAGAATATTGAATGTTGTAAATAAAGAACCATTGTTTCACACATTTAGCAAGACTATCAATGTAATCTTTAATATCCTTAACAGATATACGTCCACTTATTACATTCTTAGATGTAAATTTCCTTTTTAACAAGAAGTCTGCATACACATCTGATTGACTTCTGTCATATGTGTAATACATAATCCAATGATTGAACAAAAAAACATCATCGTCCAATGGGTTCTCTTTATTTTTTCCAAGATATTCATATATCGTTTTCCAAGTTTCATTGATGTCTCTCCTTAAACGACCTTTAGTTTCATCATCTTCACGTAGAAGGGTAGTTAGATATATCAAGCGATTTTTGAGCAATTCCAAATGAGACAAGTCCTTGCCCCTATTATTCATTGTTTCAAATGTTACATAGACATCCAAAGAATCATCTATTTCATAATAATTGAATTTTAAACGATTAACAGCTTTATCAAATATTTCCTCTTTATCTTCTTTATTCAGCATTTTAAGCTTCTCGGCAAAATAGTTCTTTGCAAACATTAGGTTTGCTGTATATAAAGTCTCAGGATATTTGTCTGCAGCCGACGAATCTTGTTCTAAAATTTTTGTTTTAAAGAACTCATCACTTGGATTATCTTTTTCATATCCAAAAACAAAGGATTTATATATCTGATTGTATGAGCGATACAAAAATCTATCAATCCATTCGCTTTTTGCTCCATAATTTATGCCCTCATTATTATCAAATGTTTGTAATATCTCATGTAGCAAAATAATAAGGGTTGTCAATCTTTGCTGTCCATCAATGACATAATAAGCGGACATTCCTTTTTTCAAAAGCCACAAATCATCTTTCCATTTTTCCACATTTTGTATATCACAACTTTTAATAGGTTCAACAGTCAAAAGACCTATGTAATGGATTTTATCTGAACTCAAATTCTGTATGTCTTCCCAAAAGTCATCAAGTTGACGTTCTTCCCATGAATAACCACGTTGGAAATCTGGTATGCGAAATATCTTATTGTTGAATATCTCCGACAATGATTGTAGTTTTGAATCACTCATAGTATTGTATCCTTATAATATGATTAATTTTGGATTGCGGTCAAAATTCCATTATCAAAATAAAGGTAGGATTTTGTTTTATATACCCATTGCTCTGTTTCTACTCCATTTAGAACAGTTCTATTTTTAGAATCAGGTCCTCCCCATGACTCTAAGCACATAGTGTCAGACATTCCTATCTTAACTTTCTTCTCAATAATAAGTAGAGCATTCTCCAAACCATATTTTGCAACTAAGGATTCTTTCCAATCTATATATTCGTTTTTCCCCATAAAGCAAGAGAAAAAAGCTGCATGTGTTTCCCCTTTTGTAAGAAAACGATTTTCGATACGAGCTTTTATTTCGTGCCCATCAGAATTAGTAAAAATGGCATATAGTTGCATCGTTATTTCATCATCTACAAGTTGTATATCAGTACATAACCATTCTTCTCCATTTTTTAAATTAATAATTTGATTTGTCTTTGTATCAATAGATGAATGGTCTAGTGAAGGCTCAACAATAAATTGACTACCCTTACCTTTTGCTCGTCCCGTGTAAACAAATGTATTTCCTACAGATTTATATTTGAGTTTTTCATAATATCCGACAAGCAAAGCTTCGTCTAATGAATGGTAAGCAACTTCCCATTTACATTTTTTGCCATCCTCATTTTTCAATTTAAATATGACTTTATCCAATTTAAACAAACCTGTATAATTTTCGTCTATTTTAAATTCAAATCCATCAATAATGTAATATTTACCCCTAAGTTTATCATTCTTAGCATCACTACTTCCCCATTTGCTATTAAAACTAGTTTCTTTTTGTGTCAAAGGTAAAATATAGATATTTTGTCCTATGAACTGTTTGAATTGCCCATTGATATTGGTTAAGGCCAAATTTTCCGTTTGATATTCATTCGCAATAATATCATAATTTAAATTGAAATTAGACAAACTATCATAGGTCTCAACTTGTTGTATTTGTTTTGTATAGGATTCTGTTCTGATGCTTATTTGGGCATTAGAATAGATGGAACTACCTATCAAAATTGTTAATATCGTTAATAAATTCTTCATATATAATATCATTTAGTTATAAGATTCTTACACTCTATAAAAAGCGTGAACCACAATGCCACACTCTTACTTGAAGGTCGTAGGAAACCTCGGATACAGATGTAACAATAGCAGCCCACGCTATAGCGTGAGAACCACTATGCCATCATTGTATCCTAATTGAAAATTTCCTACGTTTTCAAGTACAAGATAAGCATAACGCTTCTTCTTTTTCTCTTATGTCTTGGATAGAGTCGCCCCTAACCAACTGCAAATTTACAAAAAAGTCGTAATAATAAGCCTTGTATGGGCAAATTATTACGACTTGGTGAGCATCTTAGAGTTTCAGCCCACGATTTTGTCTTCTGCTTGTCGGTAGTCCCAATGCTTCCATAAACTCATCTTTCTTGCGTCTGAACCAAGAGTGATGAGAAACGTCATCGATTCTAAGATCAAATCTTCCCTCCTTATCCTCTTTGAGGGAGCATACCGCACCATCGGCCGAAAACGATTGGTTAAACATCGTTGAATAAAGTTTACCTTTGATGGGGATTTCCTTAAAAGTGCATAATGCTTTGATAAGGTTGTCGTTGAATCCCATTTTCTCGCTGAGGTATTTAATCATCGGCATCAGCTTCTCCACATACGGGAAGTAACGCAGAATCTTGGCGATATACTCCGATTGTTTACGATGTTCCGCTTCGTATGATTGCTTGACCTCTTGTATCTGCTTTAGGTGTTCCACCTGCATTTGCTTGATGTTGGATTGCAACTGCTCGATGGTCTCGTCTCGGATTGCGATTTCATCCCGTAAATCCTCGTTCTTGCGTTCCAACGATTGAGGCTGACACAGAGAAAAGGACTTTCGAGATGAAATACTACAACACGGAAGTGCTGCGGGCTGGAATAACAGGCAGCCTCGGCGAACACGACGTGACAAGCTCCATGAACCAGCCGTCATACAAATTCGAATATGCAAAAAAAGACTGCTCGGCCACCAATACGAACAAAGAACTATTCAACGAAGACACATTGAAATCAACCTCGATAGACGACTGGATAAAGTATGTGAAAGACAACAGCGTATGCGGCAAATACTCGCAAGAGGCCGACGGATCTGACAGAGGGACATGGCGTGTGCCCAACCAGAAAGAACTTGTCATGATGCGACGCACAGGCATATTCACGTTAGAAAATACCCACTGGATGTCATGCACCCGTGAACACTACGACATGGCAAAAGCCAACGGGAAAAAACGGTTTTTCGCTTCGATAAAAAACAATATGACCGTTAACGTAGAAGGCCAGAAGAACCGGCATGTACGCTGCGTAAGAGACATAATTAAGATAATATGATGAACCGGATGAGAAAAACGATAACCGTGATATTGGCGCTGCTAAGCGCCACGACCGCATGTTGCCATACCGCAAGACAACCGGACACGCCGAACGACACTACACGTGTAAGAACCGAACGCCAGAAAGAGCTGCCGCTGCCGGAAGTGCCCGACACGCTTACCGCTCCCGAAGACAGGTCCGCACACATAGCACTTCACTTATGGGACACGATGGACTTCGCCGACACAACATTGCTGCGCGATGCCGGATTCATGGAACAGAACTTCGCAAACTTCATCAGCATCCTGCCCTACTCCACCTGGCAAGGCATCGAGACGGCAGTGAAAACACTGATGGCAAGAGCACAGAGCAGTAAGGAAGCATATCGCAACATATCCGACATGGCAGAGAAATATCTCTACGACCCAAACTCACCAATGCTCAACGAAGAACTGTATATCACTTTCCTCGAAGAAATCATGCGAAGCCCGTTGCTCGATGACACGGAAAAGACCAAACCGGCTTTCGCCCTTAAAGCGGCGAAGAAAAACCGTCTCGGAACCGTTGCGGCCGACTTCGAATACACAGACAGGCACGGCCGACGACGCTCGCTGCACGGCACAAAAGCCGAGACTACGGTACTCGTGTTCTACGACCCCGACTGCGGACACTGCACTGAAATAATGAAAGAGCTGAAAGATGATGCCGCACTGCGCAAAGCCACTCAAGAAAACAGGGTGACCGTGCTCGCTATATATTCCGACGGCGACCGCAAACTGTGGGACGAAACCAAGGACTCGCTACCGGCCGAATGGCTCGCAGGCTTCGACATTTCGGATATACAGCGGCGCGGAACTTACATTCTGAGGGCAATGCCCACCATATACATGCTCGACAGTTCGAAAACGGTGTTGGCGAAAGACGTGATGCCGACATTCATACATGCCGCACTGAGCGGAAACACCACGCAACAATAAAAAACGCACTATAATAAAAAGCAGGAATGCCGCCATAAGCAAGACTACAGCGCAAAGCGAACGATATAACAATACCGACACACAGTCTATATATATGAGAGCAAAAGCGCCCGACAGCCAGTAAACGGCTGTTCACAGAGGCTCCCGGAACACGTTGCCGGGAGCCTCTGTGCGCTTTACATATATGACAGAAAGCACAAAAGAAGACCGTGCACACAAGGCAAAGTCAACCGCATACAAACAGAAAAGCCCAATTGCCCCACTCCCAAAGAAAAGATACAAGAAACTTATTGCCAACTCGGCAATTGCCGGTAGGCATAATTAAGGTAAGCTATAAAATAAAAACCGGAATAAGCAATAAATAAAATGTATAAACACCCGACAAGACAATATCGAGTAAAAGAGCGTCATTTGCCTATATCCTCACCTTCACGAGGGAGTCTTTTTACGTATTTCATCTCGTGAAGTATCCTTGCTTTACGCTTTATGACATAAGGACTCGGACGAGAAGAATCAAAACGGATTGGATTCGGCAAAGTCGCGGCGATAAGCGCACATTGCCCGCTTGTAAGCTCATCGGCGCTACATCCGAAATTAGAGCGTGCCACAGCCTCAGCCCCATATATGCCGTCGCCCATCTCAATGGAATTGAGGTACACTTCCATTATGCGCTGTTTACTCCACATCAATTCGATAAGAGCGGTGAAATATACCTCAAACGCCTTTCTTGTCCACGTGCGTCCGGGCCATAAAAAAACATTTTTTGCCGTCTGCTGTGATATAGTGCTGGCACCCAACCTACGCTTGCCGTTGCTTCTGAGATTACGTCGAGCAGCGCTCTCTATAGCCTTAAAGTCAAATCCATGATGTGAAAGAAAATGTGAATCCTCGCTTGCCATGACGGCCTTGGGCAAATCGGGAGATATTTTTTCAAGCGGAACCCACGTATGACGCAAACGTATTTCCTTGCCTTCCATAACCTGTTGCCCAACCCTTATGAACATGAGCGGAGTGAAATAAACCGGCAAGAAACGTAAAGCCACAACAGAAAGAATGGTGGAGCCTAAAAAGACTACCACCATCCATCTTAAAATCTTCTTGATTTTCTTCAACAACAGCATATTATTGAAGTGTTCCGTTCTCTGCGGCCTTAACCATCTGCTCGCTTGCATACATGTAAACCTCCACGCGGCGGTTTTGCTTGCGGCCTTCAACAGTCGAGTTGTCGGCAACAGGATTTGACGAACCCTGACCCTCAACAGACTTGATCTGTGAAGCGGAAACGCCACAGCTCTTCAAGTAATTGGACACGCTGTTGGCGCGGCTTACGGAAAGCGGCTGGTTGATTGCGTCAGAACCGGTATTGTCGGTATGGCCATATATAGCCACATCACAATCCTTGTACTCGTTAAGCACCTTGGCGAAACTTGCCAGGGAATTCTTTGCCGCAGTGTTAAGGTCAGCCTTGTTTGTGGCAAAAAGGATACCGGAATCAAACGTCACCTTCACGGCAGGAAGTCCGTTAGCGTCTTTAACCTCCTGAACCTGGGCATTCTGAACAGCCTCGGCTCTCTTCTTTGCCTTGTCCATACGATTACCGATTATAGCACCCGTACCGGCACCGACAGCGGCTCCGAGAGCGGCTCCCACTCCGGTATTACCGGCTATCTTACCTACTATCGCACCCAAAACGGCTCCACCACCCGTACCGATCGCGGCACCTTTCTGAGTGTTATTACATCCTGTCAATACAATACCAAGACAGAGAACAAAAGTAAAAATCTTAAACTTTTTCATATTGCTATTAAACTATTAATTAATACTCGAATTTGATGCAAAGATAGTCTATTTATCCCAATACTGAACAGTTTACAACTTTTTTTTGTACTTTTGCAATCAAATTATGATAAAATAAGTAAGAAACATGGCTAAGGAACTAAAAGAACTAACAAAAAGAGCCGACAATTACAGTCAGTGGTACAATGATCTTATCGTAAAGGCTGAACTTGCGGAACAGTCTGCCGTCAGAGGATGTATGGTTATCAAGCCATACGGATATGCTATATGGGAAAAAATGCAACGCCAGCTTGACAACATGTTCAAGGAGACAGGCGCACAGAACGCCTATTTCCCGCTTCTTATACCCAAGTCATTCCTTTCAAGAGAGGCCGAGCACGTCGAAGGATTTGCCAAGGAGTGCGCCGTTGTCACCCATTACCGTCTCCGTGCCAAGGAAGACAAGAGCGGTGTCGAGGTAGACCCAGCCGCACGTCTCGACGAGGAGCTTATCATCCGCCCCACATCGGAAACCATCATCTGGAACACATATAAGAACTGGATTCACTCATGGCGCGACCTGCCCTTGATGTGCAACCAATGGTGCAACGTGATGCGTTGGGAAATGCGCACCCGCCCATTCCTCCGCACGAGCGAATTCCTTTGGCAGGAAGGACACACCGCCCACGCCACACGCGAGGAGGCGGAAGAGGAAGCAAAGAAAATGCTGCACGTCTATGCCGAGTTTGCCGAGCAATGGATGGCCGTGCCGGTACTGCAGGGCGTGAAAAGCGAGACCGAACGGTTTGCCGGAGCCCTCGACACATACACCATCGAGGCAATGATGCAGGACGGAAAAGCCCTTCAAAGCGGCACCAGCCACTTCCTCGGACAGAACTTCGCCAAGGCTTTTGACGTCACATACCTTAACAAAGACAACAAGCCCGAATATGTATGGGCCACATCATGGGGCGTATCGACCCGCCTTATCGGCGCCCTCATCATGACACACTCCGACGACAACGGTCTCGTACTGCCTCCGAAACTTGCTCCGATACAGGTTGTCATAGTTCCTATAACCAAGGGTGCGGAGCAATTACAAGCCATCACCGAGAAGCTCACTCCCGTGATAAGCGCCCTCAGGGCTGCCGGCATCAGTGTCAAGTATGATGATGCGGACAATAAACGCCCTGGATTCAAATTTGCCGACTATGAACTGAAAGGCGTTCCGGTACGTCTCGTCATGGGCGGACGCGACCTTGAAAACAACACCGTCGAGGTAATGCGCCGCGATACGCTTGAAAAAGAGACGGTATCATTGGACGGTATCGTGGAATATACCGGTAAGTTGCTCGATGACATACAGAAGAACATACTCGAAAAAGCGCGCAAGTATCGTGACGAGCGCGTGTATGAGTGCGACAACTACGAGGAATTCAAGGAGAAAGTGAAGAACGGCGGTTTCTTCCTTTGCCACTGGGACGGCACGGCCGAGACCGAGGCTAAAATCAAGGAAGACACCCAAGCCACGATACGCTGCGTGCCGTTTGCATACGAGCAGACTCCCGGTGTCGACATGGTAAGCGGCAAACCTGCCAAGTGCCGTGTGATAATAGCCAGAAGCTACTAATAGGACAAAATACGACAAACTTTCGGCCATCGGCCGCATGAATATACGGTGATGACAACCATCCCGTAAATAAAAGATATCCATGCGGCCGATGGCCGAAAATTTGTTTATGGCGTCGAGCCGTTTAGTACGGCAACGGAAAAAACTCAGAAATCGAGCAGTTCGCTGTATATACGCTGTACCGGCAAGCCCATTACATTAAAGTAACTGCCCTCAAGACCCGTAACACCTACATAACCTATCCACTCCTGGATACCGTATGCCCCTGCCTTATCAAACGGACGGTATTCCGATATGTAATAGTCTGTCTCCTCGTCTGTCAGAACCTTGAAGGTGACATCCGTACTGACAGAAAACGACGTTCTTCTGCCACACGTGACGATGCAGACTCCAGTGACAACCTGATGGGTTCTACCGCTGATTTTTCCCAACATCACCCTCGCCTCATCACCGTCAGCAGGCTTTCCGAGCACCTCATCGCCCACAATTACCACCGTGTCGGCCGTTATTATAAGCTCATCGCTCCCCATACGGTCAAGATAGGCTTCAGCTTTTTTCTCGGCTATATACCGGGGGATGTCGGCCGTGGCGAGTTTTCCTTCGGGATAGCTCTCGTCTATATCCGGCAATACCCGCACTTCGAAATCTATTCCAAGTCCGGCAAGCAGCTCACGCCTGCGCGGCGAGTTGCTCGCCAGCACAATCCTGTATTTCTTTAAATTATCCAACATATCACCACCCGAATGCTTTGGCACCGCTGAGCCACAGCCCTTTCGCGCGCAACACCTGTTCTATTACATCACGGCCGCAACCGTTTCCACCGGTCTTGTCGCTTACATAAACCGAAATGTCCTTTATATCGGGACAAGCGTCTGCCGGACATACCGGACAGCCCACACGCCTCATTATCTCATAGTCTGGAATGTCGTCGCCCATATATATGACCTCGTCGTCGCCAAGCCCGTACTTGGCGAGGAACTCCTCGTATGTTTTCAACTTCACGGAGCATCCCATGTATATATCCTCGACGCCAAGTCCCTCGTAACGCTTGCGTATGCTCTCAGTCTTTCCTCCCGTGAGAATAACGATGCGCAAGCCCGATTTCTGTGCCAGCTGTATCGCATAACCGTCTTTTATGTTGACGGTGCGCATAGGCTCTCCGTTCGGATGCAGCGTCACTGTCTGCATGCTCAGCACTCCGTCAACATCGAATATCACGGCACGCACTTTCTTCAAATCATAGTTTATCATTGTCCAACTCTTTTCTGTGAATACTTTTACTCATCAGTTCATATATATCTTTCATCAGCGGCCTGTCGGCAAGCATGCCGCTCTGACGGCGGATGACATTCACATCGTACCTGACGGCAGGCCCTGTCTGCGCCGATGCCGGCGACATACCGTGCACCTTGCGCGCCGTCTCGTCTATCAGCGGCAGCATAACATCAAACGGTATTCCCTCAGAGGCAAGAATGTCGGCCGACAACGCGTAGCAATGGTTCACGAAGTTGCAAGCGAATACGGCCGCGAGATGAAGCGTGCGGCGGGAAGCCGACGACAGCTTTGTGACACTACCGCCAACCGTTCCGGCCAATCCCGCTATCTCACCTGCCGTAATCTCGTCAGATGCCTCAATGAAAAACGGTATCACGCTGAAATCAGCCGTTTTCTCTTTGGAGAACGTCTGCATAGGGTAAAGCACCCCGTAGCGCTCCGCCAAGCCCTTGAACACGTCGACAGGCATGCTACCCGCCGTATGGACAAAGAGCCTGTGCTCCCGCCCGCGACATACACTGGAAGCCACATCGCGCAACGCCGAGTCGCTGACACATATTATATATATGTCGGCATCACTTATCACGGCCTCGACATCGGTAACCGAAGAGGCTCCTACCTTCTCTGCCAGTGCTGCGGCAGACTCACGGGTGCGGCTGAACACCTGCACGATATCATGTCCGGCACATAGCAACGCCTGCCCCAGATTGTGAGCCAGCCGACCGGCACCGATTAAGACGACCCTCATTGTCAGAACTTGTTTATGTGCACATTCTCCCACTTCAACTTATCCTCGTTCTGCGGTTTGCGCTCATCAGCCTTCCTGCCTACCGCCAGCACGCACAGCACGCTGTAATTGTCGGGAATGCCGAGTATGCCACGTATTATGGAGTCGGCATCCATACCGTCGCCCAGCCCCCTGCCTCGCATCTGTATCCAGCATGTGCCCAGTCCGAGTTCCTCTGCCTGATACTGCATGGATATGGCCGCTATCGAACCGTCTTCCACCCAGCAGTCGTTCCGCATGGCATCGCCAAGCACCACTATCGCCAACGGAGCGCCTTTGAGAAACTGCGACCCCATGTCCTTGGCATCGGCCAGTTTGTCTATGTCTTCCTTATCGTCGACCACTATGAAATGCCAGCCACGCTGTCCTTTTGAGGTTGGCGACATCAGTCCGGCACGGATTATTGTCTTCAAGTCATCCGCATCAATCTCGTTTCCGTCAAATTGTCTGTGACTGCGACGCAGTTTCACAAGTTCTTTAAAGTCTGTCATAACAATATATATGATTTATACACCTGTATGCAAAGATAATCGTTTTTTTTCTGTTACGTGTGTGTACCGCATTTTTTTAACGCCCGCATAATACGTCATGTAATAATATTATCATAAAAAAACGACTATGCTTTTTCTCAAACCGGAACGGCAACACGATATACATCCATATACCACACTGCGCCCAGAAACAAGTTTTTTCGCAACGAGCGGCTCGTTGCCTCACGTTTAGCACTCCGTTGCGCTGCGTTTAGCGTCCCGTCGCAATACAACGGGATACCGAATGCGGGCCAACGGGACACCCGTTGCAAAATATAAATGAACAAGACAACAGAAAACCGGCATATTTCATAAGGAGAATCCGCGCCATCCACGTAACCGACTACATATCAATACTTTATAAAAACAGCTCAAAATCCGCTTATTTTCAATGCCCTGACTTTAATTTTTAAAAAAACGAAATATGAGAGGCTGTTTGTAAACATAATTCCGAATTTACGCAACCATACTCCATGTGAAGGAAAAACAATCCGAAACAGGCAGCAAACACACCGGCATAAAAACATTATCCCCACATCCGCAAACCCGCCAGGCGCCCCACGGCCGTTTACAGCGCCAATCCGCATTAAATGTCTGAATAATAGCGTTTTTATCAAAAGTTTTCGTATTTTTGCACTATGAAGGATGTCGCAGTCACCATATACCGACGCAGCGAAGATCTGCCAACAATGGAATACAAGAGTTTCTTTCACGGCAAATCACTGTTCGCGCTATACGAACAGACACCCCGCCATGTGCCATACATGGCCGTAGCGACAGATGCCGACGGCAAAGTGCTATGCAACATGCTTGCCGTTGTGCGGCATAGGTTTTCAGTATTTCCTCCATACATATACCGCCACTGCCGCATACACGGAGAGGGCGACTACCACCATAATGACAAGCGCACCGAAGAGGCCGGCTATCCGAAAGGTGAACTGTTCGGCCTGGTGCTAAGCAGGCTGACAAAAGAGTTGCAGGGAAAGGTTCTTTATTTCGAGTTCAGCCACATAAGTACAAAGATGTTCGGATATAAGCAGTTCAGGACGGCCGGCTATTTCCCCGTACACTGGATGAGCATACACAACTCACTGCACAGCAAAGCACCGGAAGAACGGCTCGGCCGTAAGACAAAGCGATACATAGAAGACGGATATAAAAAGGGAGTGGAGACAAAGGAGGTAGAAGGAGACGAAGAGTTTGCCGCGTTCTCGGAACTGATGCACAGGCACAACATCCTGAAACCCAAACGCTACATACCCGGCGATATATTTTTCAGAGGTCTTAAAGACAGCGGCTCCGGCAAGCTCTTCATCACCAAATACAAAGGCATGACCATCGGATGCTGCGCCTGCGTATACTCGGACGGCAATGCTTACCTGTGGTATGCGGCTTTCAGGAGAAAGAGCTTCATCAGACTACATCCCGACACGATGACGATATGGCACGCCATCAGACATGCGTACGACAACGGGTACGGCCATATATTTTTCATGGACGTGGGACTGCCGTTCAGCAAAAACCCGTTCAGGGAGTTCATCCTGCGTTTCGGCGGCAAACCGGCAAGCACGTTCAGATGGTTCCGCATATCGGTAAGGTGGCTGAACGCCATGGCCTGCTGGATGTACCGCTAATATCCGTACCACGCAATAATAAACGAAATTATGCGTTATTTAATTTGATGGAAAAGATTTATCCGAGATATGTCATAACGCTCATCATCCTCATGGCGGCATGCACGCAAACCCTTGCAGACAACTTCACTCTTACCGGCAAGGTAGTGGACGAGGAGCACAACCCGATAGAACTGGCAACAGTGTCCTGTCTTGAACAGGGCAAGGTGACGGCAACCAATCTGAAAGGAGAGTTCAGCATAACGCTGAGCTCGGCCGACAGCGTGGTAGTCAAGTTTTCCATGATCGGCTACAACGCCCGCAAAAGAGTGTTCCGCAGGCCGAAAGGAAAACTCAACATCGAGGTGACACTACCGTCGATGGCCGCTCTCGGGGAGGTGGTAATCAGCGAGAAACGCCGCCAGACGACCGGAACCGAACGGCTGGACATAAAAGACATCAAAGGAGTGCCCACGGCTACAGGCAACGCCGTGGAGGAACTGATACAGCAGCAGGCGGGAGTGTCGACCCACAATGAGATGTCGTCGCAGTATAATGTCAGGGGCGGAAGTTTCGACGAGAACTCCGTGTACATCAACAACGTGGAGATATACCGCCCGCTTCTGATACGAAGCGGACAGCAGGAGGGTCTCAGCGTCATCAATCCAGACATGGTAGAGTCGATAGCTTTCTCGTCGGGCGGATTTGAGGCGAAGTATGGCGACAAGATGTCGTCGGCTCTCGACATAACATACAGGCGTCCGAAGAAGTTCGAAGCGAGCGCCTCGGCATCGCTGCTCGGCGCCGGGGCATACATAGGTTTCGGCAATAAGAAGTTCTCCATGAGCCACAGCGTCAGATACAAGACAAACAGGTATCTGCTCGGCTCGCTCGACACCAAAGGAGAGTATGACCCGAACTTCCTCGATTATCAGACTTACATAAGTTACAGGCCAAACCAACGGTGGACGATCGACCTGATAGGCAACATATCGGAAAACCACTACAACTTCACTCCCACAGACCGTGAGACATCGTTCGGAACGCTGGAAAACGTAAAATCGTTCCGTGTATATTTCGACGGACGCGAGAAAGACATATTCAGGACCCTGTTCGGCACGCTCAGCATATCGCGCCATTTCGGGCCGAACACATCCCTGTCGCTGCTTGCATCGGCATTTCACACAAAAGAGCAGGAAACTTATGACACGCAAGGCCAGTACTGGCTCGACGACACGCAGACGAGCACCAATCTCGGAGTGGGCACATACATGGAGCACGCGCGCAACTACCTGACAGCCGATGTACAGAACTTCAAACTGATGATGAAGCACAAGATGAAACGGCACGACCTCGAAGCAGGACTGACATACAAGATTGAAAAAGTAAAAGAGAACTCACGCGAATATGAGATGAGGGATTCCAGCGGATACTCCATCCCCCACTCTCCAGACCGGCTCGACATGATATATTCCATGAAATCACAAAACACGCTGAGCAGCAACCGTCTCGAAGGATATGTACAAGACACTTACAGATTCTCGACAGGCACGGAACGGCAGACACTGTACACACTCAACTTCGGCGTGAGGTTCAGCCACTGGTCGTTCAACAAGGAGACGGTGGTGTCGCCTCGAATGTCGCTCGCCATCATACCGGCATTCAACCAGGACATAACATTCAGGTTGGCTACCGGTATTTACTATCAGACACCGTTTTTCAAAGAACTGCGAGACACCACGACGGCAAACGGAGCCACGACGGTCACGCTCAACGAGAAAATCAAAAGCCAACGTTCGATACACTTCGTGGCGGCATTCGACTATAAATTCAAAATGAAGGAAAGACCGTACAAGTTCACGGCCGAGGCTTATTACAAGGCATTGGGAAACATAATCCCCTACAACGTGAACAACGTGAAAATAACATACTACAACGGCAACCAGTGCAGTGGATACTCGGCAGGCATAGATATCAAGCTATACGGTGAGTTTGTGCCGGGCACAGACTCATGGGTGACATTCTCACTGATGAGCACAAAACTGAAAATGAACGGTATGTGGGTTCCAATGCCTACCGACCAGAGATACGGCGTCAACCTGCACTTCACGGACTATTTCCCCGGAACGGAACGCTGGAAAATGACACTGAAACTGGCTTTCGCAGACGGTCTGCCGTTCGGAGCACCGCACAAAGGACTGGAATATCAGCATTTTCGCGCTCCGGCATACAAGCGTGCCGACGTGGGCATGAGCTACAAGGCATACGACAATGAAGACAAAAAGAAAAAAAGCGTATTCAAGAATATATGGCTCGGCATAGACTGCCTGAACCTTTTCGGCATAAGCAACGTCAACTCGTACTATTGGGTGACGGATGTCACCAACCAACAGTATGCCGTGCCCAACTATCTCACCGGCCGACAGATAAACGGAAAGGTACTGTTTGAGTTCTGACGGCTTAACAATATTTTCGTAAATACATACATAATTATTAATAATAATCATTAACTTTGCAGGAATTTAAAAGATAACATAATTAAAAATAAAGTTATGAAGATTTCACACATTGAGCACCTCGGTATCGCGGTGCAGAGCATAGAGGAGTCTCTTCCTTATTTCGAGAACGTACTTGGATTGAAGTGTTATAATATCGAAGAAGTGGCAGACCAGAAAGTGAAAACAGCCTTCCTGAAATGCGGCGAGGTCAAGCTCGAACTTCTCGAACCGACATCACCCGACAGTACTATACAGAAATGGCTTGACAAAGGCAACCACGGTGTACACCACGTGGCATTCTGCATCGAAGACGGTGTGGCAAACGCTTTGGCCGAGTGCGACGAGAAAGGAATTAAGCTAATAGACAAGGCTCCGCGCAAAGGTGCGGAAAACCTGAACATCGCGTTCCTGCATCCGAAATCTACTGTCGGCATTCTTACAGAACTTTGCGAACACTAAAAATAAAGAATAATGAGCAAACAATTAGAAAAAATCAAGCAACTCATCGAAAAGCGCGAACAGGCCCGTATCGGCGGTGGTGAGAAAGCAATAGAAAAACAGCACGCACGCGGCAAGTACACAGCACGCGAGCGTATAGACATGCTGCTCGACGAAGGCAGCTTCGAAGAGTATGACATGTTCAAACTGCACCGTTGCACCAACTTCGGAATGGAGAAGAAACTGTATCTCGGAGATGGCGTGGTGACTGGTTCGGGAACAATCGACGGTCGTCTTGTTTTCATTTTTGCCCAGGACTTTACCGTAAACGGAGGTTCGCTTTCGGAAACCATGTCGCAAAAGATCTGCAAGGTAATGGACATGGCCATGAAGATGGGCGCGCCGGTGATAGGCATCAACGACTCGGGCGGCGCACGTATCCAGGAAGGAATATGCGCCCTGGCCGGATATGGAGAGATCTTCGAGCGTAACATCCTCGCATCCGGTGTCATCCCACAGATAAGCGGTATTTTCGGCCCGTGTGCTGGCGGAGCGGTTTACTCTCCGGCACTCACAGACTTCACGCTTATGATGGAGAACACCTCATATATGTTCCTCACGGGTCCGAAAGTGGTGAAGACCGTGACAGGAGAGGATATCGACCAGGAACATCTCGGCGGCGCGAGCGTTCACGCAACCAAGAGCGGCGTGACCCATTTCACCGCGTCGACAGAGGAAGAGGGTATCCAGATGATTAAAACCCTGCTCAGCTACATACCTTCCAACAATATGGAGACGGCTCCGAGAAAGAACTGCGACGACCCGATCGACCGCCTGGAAGACACACTGAACGAGATCATTCCCGAGAGCCCCAACGAGGCATACGATATGTACAAGGTGATCGGCTCTATCGTTGACAACGGTGAGTTTTTCGAAGTACAACCCAAATTCGCCAAGAACATCATTGTCGGCTTCGCACGTTTCAACGGCCAGAGCGTCGGTATTGTCGCCAACCAGCCCTCATGCTATGCAGGTGTTCTCGATGTTAACGCAAGCCGTAAAGGCGCACGCTTCGTGAGATTCTGCGACGCATTCAATATTCCTATCGTGTCACTCGTAGACGTTCCCGGATTCCTGCCCGGCACGGGACAGGAGTACAACGCTGTCATACTGCACGGTGCGAAACTGCTTTACGCATACGGAGAAGCCACCGTTCCAAAGATTACGGTCACACTGCGCAAGAGCTATGGCGGAAGTCACATCGTGATGGGTTGCAAACAATTGCGTGCCGACCTCAACTATGCATGGCCCTCGGCCGAGATTGCCGTGATGGGAGCATCGGGAGCGGTTGCCGTCCTCTGCGCAAAAGAGGCAAAAGCAAAGAAAGACGCAGGCGAAGACGCCAACGCTTTCCTTGCGGAAAAAGAAGAAGAATACACAGAGATGTTCGCCAATCCTTATCAAGCGGCCAAGTATGGCTACATTGACGATGTGATAGAGCCGCGCAACACACGTTTCCGCATCTGCCGCGCACTGGCTCAACTCGCCACAAAACGCGAGAGCCTGCCCGCCAAGAAGCACGGAAACATCCCTATGTAATTTCAGAGATTTCAGCAAGAACTGGGAGAATGCGTGTATATCGTTCTCTCAGTTCTTTTTAAAGAATAAAACAAATGAATCATGAAACAACAAAATGAAGTTTTCGCAGCCATTGCACTGGCCATTCATGAGTATCAAGGAAACAATGTGCACGATGACGAATCGGGCAAGATAACGATTTTGAAACATGATACCCAATGGAACGGACACGCCTTTTCAATGACCGAACATCCATAAAGATACATAGGAGAATGTAATATGAAAGAATATAAATATACGATAAACGGAAATAAATACGAAATAACAATAGACGAAATCGTTGACAACATAGCCAGCATAAAGGTTAACGGGGAAGACTATAAGGTAGAGATTGAACCGGAAGTGAAGCCGGAGAAGCCGAAAGTTGTCGTTCGTCCGGTTGTACAACAGCCGAGTCCGTCGGGCAACCGCAGGATAATCAACCAGGATGCCTTGAAAGCTCCGCTGCCGGGAGTGATAAAGGACGTGAAAGTGAACGTAGGGGATGAAATAAAGGAAGGAGATACCCTTGTTGTACTGGAAGCCATGAAAATGGCGAACAATCTCGACGCGGAAAAGTCCGGAAAGGTGAAAGCAATATGCGTGCAACCGGGACAAAGCGTTATGGAAGGGGATGATCTCGTGATAATGGAATAATCGATACAGCGTTATAATTATAAATGAAAATCCCGGTAAAAGGCTCTTTTACCGGGATTTTCATTTATAATTATGATTTATCGAACATTTATATTCCGACTATATCGAACATTAATCATGACTTATCGGCAAACTATCGGTTGCTATAAAAGCTATTTCCGACAATGGTTTTCAAATGGTTCCGATACTGTCTAATGACAAGGATGAAACCAATCCTTATCACAACATATTGCCCTCTTTCGGAAAGACAACTGTAGGCTTGAATGCCTTTGCCTCTTCAAAGTCCATGAGCGCATACGATATGATGATGCACACGTCACCTACCTGCACCTTACGCGCGGCGGCTCCGTTAAGACAGATGCAGCCAGAGCCTCTCTCGCCTTTTATTATATATGTTTCAAAACGCTCACCATTATTATTGTTAACTATCTGCACCTTCTCGCCAGCTATCATGCCTGCCGCATCCATCAAATCCTCATCAATGGTGATACTTCCCATATAATTAAGATTTGCCTCTGTCACAGTGACACAATGCAATTTTGACTTCAACACATTTATCATCATAGTCACTTATACTTTATATGATCTATAAGACGGATGGGAGTTTTACCGCAATATACAGTTATGCAGCCCACGACATGTTCCGATTCATCCCAAGAAAGAACATCCTGCAGAGTGTCTCCGTCAACGATTGAGAAATACTCCACATCCAAACCATCAACGGAATTTATCTTTTCCACAACAAAATCGTGCGTATCGGCAACAGTGTGGGTTGCCGAATATGATATGCTCTCGCTCAAAACCTTGTATATCTCAGGAGCGATCAGACGCTCATCCGGAGACAGCAACGTATTACGGCTTGAACGGGCAAGACCGTCCTCGTCACGTATTATAGGACACTCTACTATATTCACTCTTAACCCGAGACTGGAAACCATCGCCTTTATCACGGCTATCTGCTGCCAATCTTTCTCTCCGAAATATGCATTATCAGGCCTCACGATATAAAAAAGGCGGCTCACGACCTGGCAAACACCATTAAAATGGCCGGGACGATGAGCACCTTCCATCACGGTAGATACGGGAGGGAACTCAAAATAACGGTTGTCGGGCTGCGGATACATCTCCTCCACTGATGGGGCGAAAACTATATCGGCGCCACACTCGGAAAGCAAAGCACAATCGGCATCAAGTGTCCGCGGATAATTACGCAAATCATTCTTGTCGTTAAACTGTGTCGGATTGACAAACACGGAAACCACAGTCACATCGTTTTCCGCCACACTACGCCTGACAAGCGAGGCGTGCCCCTCATGGAGGGCACCCATCGTAGGCACAAGTCCCACCGTCTTTGCTTGTTTGCGATAAGCAAAAAGCTCGTTCTGGACATCAACAATCCTACTAAATACTTTCATTGCAATAACAACGCTTTTACGCTTTTATTTAAATCGGGTGCAAAATAACAACTTTTTTGCCAAATAAAGGAAAGAATAGAGTAAAAATATGCCAAATAAAAAGCCTATTCGCTTAAAATCACATATTATATTTCGAAATTGCCAAATATTTTAGTAACTTTGCATTTGATTAAAAACAAAGTCATGACAAAGAAAGTATTATTCATTAACCAGGAGATTTCTCCTTACGTCCCGGAAAGCGGCCTTTCGACCATGGGACGTAATCTGCCCCAAGCAATACAGGAAAAAGGACACGAAATCCGCACGTTCATGCCTAAATGGGGAAACATAAACGAACGCCGCGGCCAACTGCATGAGGTCATAAGACTCTCCGGAATGAATCTTATCATCGACGACACTGACCATCCGCTGATTATAAAAGTAGCTTCGATACAGGCTTCCCGCATACAGGTTTACTTCATCGACAACGACGATTACTTCGCAAAGCGCCTCATGGCGGCCGATGAAAACGGAAATGACTATACCGACAACGGTGAAAGAGCCATATTTTTTGCACGCGGCGTATTGGAGACCGTGAAGAAACTACGCTGGGTTCCGGATATAATCCACTGCCAAGGGTGGATGAGCTCGGTAATTCCACTATACGTAAAGACGGCATACCACGATGAGCCGTCGTTTACCAACGCAAAGGTTGTTACCTCACTTTTCACAAACGAGCTGAAAAACGATTTGGGAAGCAACATCAAAAAATGTCTCGAATTCAGGGATGCAAAAGCTGATTTGTTTACCAAATACAACGACCCGTTTGATTTCAGGGAGCTTGGTAAACTTGCGATAGACTATTCAGACGGCGTGATAGAAGCTGACGGTAATGTTGACAGTGAACTGATAAAATATACGGAAAACAGCAATATACCGTTGCTCAAATACCCGGGAGAAGATTTCGCAGAGCAATATGAATCTTTCTATAACAGTATCTGCGGAGAATAAACGACAACAAATAAAGAAATTTAAATCATTAAGAATCACAAGACTTCAATAATGATGAACATAAAACAATTATTCTGTATTGCCATTGCGGCAGTATGCTTTTCCGCATGCGATGACACTACCGATACATTAGGAAACTCACTTACGAACGACGTTGACAAATTCGACATCATCCCAGACACATTCAACGTCACAACAAAATCCATAATCATCGATTCCGTTTTGTCGAGTAGCCAATACAGTTATTTGGGACACATCAAAGACCCGGAGACAAAAACATACGTCACGAGCAATTATACTACCCAATTCGCCGTATTGGAATCGTTTGACGACAGCAAACTGCTTCCGGAACAGGACAGCATAGTAAGCCGTAATGAAAACAATGACATCATAGCCGACTCTTGCAAACTGAATATATATTTCTATTCGTCTATCGGCGACTCGCTAAACCCCATGCGTCTGACCGTACACGAAATGGCACAACCGATTAAAGAAGGCATCCCCTACTATACCAATTATAATCCGGAAACGGCAGGCCTTCTCAGAACCGATGCCAACGCCATAAAGAAAAGCAAGACATATACACCGGTAGATCTTAATCTCAGCGACAGCGTACGCTACAAAATCGTGGACAAGACAAACATGGAGTCTGTGAGCATACCGCTGAACGAGCCGTATATTGACGCGGCCGGAAACCAATATGAGAACTACGGAACGTACATCATGAGGAAATATTTCGATAATCCCGATGATTTCAAAAACTCATACAACTTCATTCACAACGTATGTCCTGGCTTTTACATCAAGTCTACAGACGGATTGGGCGTGATGTCGGAAGTATATCTCACAGAACTGGCGTTATATTACAAATACTTGAATGACAGTACATATAACGGTACATTGCTATTATCAGGCACAGAAGAAGTGATGCAGACAACAAACATAGTCAACGACAGGAAAACCATAGATCGGCTTGCGGCAGACAACACATGCACATATATCAAAGCGCCGGCAGGAATATTCACGGAAGTGACCATTCCCGTGGAAGAGATAAAGCTCAACCACGATAAAGACACCATCAGCTCGGCAAAAATTGTGTTCAACGCCATGAACGATGCCACGGATGAAGACTACGCCTTCGGAAAACCGCAGAACCTGCTTATGGTACACAAAGACAGCCTGTACGAATTTTTCGAGAGAAAAGAACTGCCGAACTACAAGACATCGTTCGTGGCCTCTTACAACAGTTCGTACAACACATACACTTTCAACAACATATCAACGCTTATTTCGGCAATGTATGAAGCCAGAATGAGTGGGAAAGCATCAGAAGACTGGAACAAGGTAGTACTTGTACCTATCTCGATAACACGCAATTCATCGTCAACGGCATCGTCTGTGACCAACGTATCGAACGAGATGTCGCTGAAAAGCACACGACTCGTAGGCGGAAAGGACAACCCGAGAAATCCAATAAAGATAAGCGTGATATACAACAGGTTTATAAAGGAATAATGGCAGACAACTATCTTGAAAAACATCGGGAAGAATACGAAGCCAGAAAGGCCGCATATCTGAAAAAGAAAAGATTACATCTGCCAAAGAGTAAAATATCATCTTCCGATAAATAAGGAAGATGATATTTTTTTGCATTCATCGGCCGATTATTGAGACTTTCTTATTTACACGTAAAGTTCTTAATCACGGCTTTCCATAAAATCCAGGCCATGCGGTTTCTCACACAAAACTCCCATGTCTTTATGAATTCCATACTGTGATTTACCGTTTATGTGTGTTGTTTTACTTGTTTTTAATATCGTGGGCTATTATGTGTTGTTTTTATCGTTATATGACATGTGGTTACCGTTTATGTACCGTGTGTGGGGGGGGGGGGGGGACGGTCTATGCACCGTGGCTTCCGGACACTGGTATATTATTGACGAAACACTCCAATACACTTCGGCTGAAACATGTGAATACACTTAACAACCAAAACACATAAACCTAAAAAACAAAGTAATAGTCACTATATAATAAAGATTTAGGACAACTTTCATTCAATGATATTATATCTTGCGAATTTCAAAAGCAACTGTTTAGTTCCTGCATTTTTGAACTCAACCGTCGCCTTTGTGTTCTCACCGGTTCCTTCTATTTTCACAATACGTCCTACTCCAAAACGCTGATGCTCTATTACAGAACCTTCGCCTACCTGCCCGAAAGGCTTTGCCGTGACAGTAGAAGAAGTGGCTGTTATCGGTTTCAATCTCGAAGGCACCGGTCGCGTAGCTGCCAGTCGCGCTTGCGGTTGTGGACGTCGAACGTCATAATTATGCCTGTGACTGTATTGAGGTACGGTATACTCGGAGTCATCAAATTTATTTCCCGAGTCTATTCGTATCAGACCGGGAGCAAAATCACGTATGAAGCGTGATGGAGAACTGAACTCCATGTGCCCATATCTGAAACGACTTTTCGCACATGTTATAACACATCTTTTCTCTGCCCTTGTCACTGCCACATAAAGTAATCTACGCTCCTCTTCAAGCTCTCTCGGATTGTCACAACTGGCAGGAGAAGGAAATATATTCTCTTCCAATCCCACTATAAAGACATTCGGAAATTCAAGTCCCTTGGCACTATGAATAGTCATGAGCGATACCTTATCGTCATTATCCCCATCATCGCTGTCAAGGTCTGTAAGCAAAGCTATCTCCTGCAAGAAGTCACCAAGCGATACATGGTCTATCATACCCTCCTCCATTCTACTCTCCACAAAATCCTGCATACCGGACAAGAACTCGTCTACATTTTCCTGTCTTGACATGTCTTCCGGCTCACGTCCGCCATAAATATCCTTGCTTATTCCGCTGCCTTGGATTATATCGTGTCCTAAATGATATGCATCGTCTGTCGCTGACCGCTCCCTCCATTCGTCTACCAACGCACGAAAGTCCGCCAGCTTTCTCAATGTTCCATTGTTCAAACCTGTAGGATAGTTGTCCGGCTCACAGATAACCGCCCACGGACCTACTCCGGCCTCATTGGCGGCATTCATTATTTTCTTCACTGTAGTGTCGCCAATGCCACGGGTAGGATAATTGATTATCCTGCGCAACGCTTCCTCATCATCAGGATTGACAACCATACGGAAATATGCCACAATGTCTTTTATCTCTTTTCGCTGATAGAAACTTAATCCGCCGTATATCCTATACGGGATGTTCATCTTACGCATGCTCTCCTCAAAACTCCGGCTTTGGGCATTTGTGCGGTAAAGAATGACAAAAGACGAATATCCGCAGTGCGTCACCGATTTTATCCGCTGTATGTCATTGCATACAATGATAGCCTCTTCCTTGTCGCTATATGCCTGCTTGAAAACCAAACGGTCACCCTGAGCATTCTCACTGAATACATTTTTAGGTATCTGACGTGAGTTTTTCTTTATCAGACTATTGGCCGCTTCCACTATCGCCTGCGTAGAACGATAGTTTTGTTCGAGCTTAAATAATTTAGCTCCATCATAAGAGTCGGTAAAACCAAGAATATTATCAATATTTGCTCCGCGGAAACCATAGATACTTTGGGCATCGTCCCCAACAACGCATATACGGCGATGCTCTTTTGTCAACTGCATAACTATGGCCTGCTGGACATAGTTTGTATCCTGATACTCATCCACAAGAACATACATGAAAAGCCCGGAATACTTCCGACGCACATCCTCATTGGTATCGAAAAGTACATAAGTATTCACCAGTAAATCATCGAAATCCATGGCGTTGGCCTGCCTGCACCTCTCGGCATAACGTATATAAATATCTTTTATGGCCGGCATCTTCCTCTCCCGGTCTGCCGCCACTTCCAAAGCGTTATCGGCATACGCCATCGGCAGCAGCAAACGGTTCTTGGCCATGCTAATCCTGTCGGCCACGGTCGAGGCTTTATACACTTTATCATCAAGTGCCATCTCTTTGATTATGGTCTTTATCAAAGAGCGGGAATCATTCTGATCGTATATGGTGAAATTCCGGTTATAGCCGATTATGTCTGCCTCCGCACGCAGTATACGAGAAAAAACGGAGTGAAACGTTCCCATGTTCAGTCGACGTGCGTCGTCCGCACCTACAAGCTTACCTATGCGCTCTTTCATCTCGCGAGCCGCTTTGTTGGTAAAAGTAAGTGCCAGTATGTTCCACGGGTGCATACCTTTCTTCAAAAGATAAGCTATTTTATATGTCAACACACGTGTCTTGCCAGAACCTGCGCCGGCAATCACAAGGGAAGCGCCATCGCAATACTCAACCGCAGCACGCTGACCGTCGTTCAACCGCTCCAATAATGTCTCTTCTGTCATTTCAATATACGTTTGAAACTACAAAATTAGCACATTTATTTGGCAAACAAGAATGTCGAAAGCAAATTAAAAGGAGAGATTTGCTTTTTGGCAAACCCCTCCTCGTAAATATCTTTACCGCACCGGGCGGCCTTGATACACAATAGTATTTATACCGTGAATGTATCTTATTTATTGACTGACCCTCCGACGATGTCGAGAAGCTCGCTCGTAATGGCTTGCTGCCTGCTCTTGTTATACTGCAAATTCAACTCTCGGAGCAATTCATCGGCATTGTCTGTAGCCGTCTGCATTGCCACCATACGGGCCGCATGCTCACTTGCGTTACTGTCGAGCAGGGCCGTGTAGAGCATCAGATGCGCCAATTTGGGTATCAGCAGGCCGAGCACTGTATTCATGTCAGGCTCCACGATAAAATTGTCATTGAGCGGTTTGGACCTCTCGGTATCGCGCACAGCCTCCTGCTGCTTCTTGCGAAGATACTCCTGAGTCTGTCGAGTAACAATATTGACAGACAGGTCACGCTCACGGTCACGAGCCAGCTCACTTGTCAAGTCTATCGGCAGGAAAGGTTTGCGGGTAAGTATCTGCGAACCGGCACTTTTGAAATGATGATATATCATCTCTACACGGTCAACCTCACCGCTCATGAATTTACGCCCAAGTTCCCTCGCCAACTCAATACATTGACCCACATTCGGACTGTCGGCCAGGCCAGTGAAATCACCTGCCGACTTCAACCCGAGCTTAGCCACCCTCTCTGCTACCTTACGCCCGATAGGATAGATTATGATGTTCTCTTTTCCCAAATCGGCATATTCATCAACAGCCTGCTGCATCATCTTCAATATATTTGCGTTAAATCCGCCACATAAACTGCTGTTCGAAGCATATACAATCAGTGCCACACGCTTGACGGGTCTCTCTATACTGAATACCGTCGTTGCATCGGCCTCTGATGCGAGGAATGTTTTAAGAATATGCTCAAGCATTGTCTCATAGGGAAGCATATTCTCTATCAGTATCTGGGCATGGTGCAACTTCGAGGACGCAACCATCTTCATCGCACTCGTAATCTTACGGGTACTGTTGACACTGGCTATACGGGTCTTTATTTCCTTCAATGACGGCATAGGCTGTTAGCTTTTATACTGACCGGCAATATCTGCCATCACAGACTTTATCACCGCAGTAATATCATCGTCTATCTTTCCTGATGCCAGAGCCTCTATTACCTCCGGATGGGTGGAACGCAACTTGTCGAGGAACGCATCCTGGCACTCACGAACATCCTCTATCGGCACATCATGCATAAGACCGTTCGTACCGCAGTAGATTATAGCGACTTGCTCCCCTACCGGCATAGGAGCGTACTGCTGCTGTATCAATAGCTGATTGTTCTTTCGGCCGCGGTCAAGCATCATCGCTGTCACAGAGTCCATATCGCTTGAGAACTTGGAGAAACTTTCAAGTTCACGGTATTGGGCCTGATCGATCTTCAATGTTCCCGCAACTTTCTTCATACTCTTTATCTGAGCCGAACCACCCACACGGGATACTGATATTCCAACATTGATGGCCGGTCGGAAACCTTGATTGAACAGGTCTGTCTCCAAATAAATCTGTCCGTCGGTGATTGAAATCACATTTGTAGGGATATAAGCCGATACATCTCCAGCCTGGGTTTCGATAATGGGTAGCGCCGTAAGCGAACCGCCTCCCCTTACATGACCTTTCATGCACTCGGGCAGATCGTTCATCTTCTCCGCCACTTCCTGCTGGTCATTAATACGCGCGGCACGCTCCAAAAGACGGCTGTGCAGATAGAACACATCACCGGGATATGCCTCACGGCCTGAAGGACGGCGCAAAATCAATGAGACCTCACGATAAGCGACAGCCTGTTTGGACAAGTCGTCATATACTACGAGCGCCGAATGGCCTCTATCGCGGAAATACTCACCGATTGCAGCTCCGGCAAACGGTGCATAATACTGCATGGCTGCCGGATCAGCAGCTGTCGCAGCCACGATTATTGTATATGGCATCGCACCATGCTCTTTAAGCGTAGATACAAGAGCCGCCACCGTACTGGCCTTCTGTCCTATTGCCACATAGATGCAATATACAGGCTTGCCCGCGTCATAAAAGCTCTTCTGGTTTATTATCGCGTCTACCGCAATGGCGGTTTTACCTGTCTGACGGTCGCCGATGATAAGCTCGCGCTGACCGCGCCCGATAGGTATCATGGAGTCAACGGCTTTCAATCCCGTTTGCAGCGGTTCCTTGACAGGCTGGCGATAGATAACACCCGGAGCCTTACGGTCAAGCGGCATTTCGAAAGACTCGGTCAGATCAATGTCACCTCTTCCGTCTATTGCCTCACCCAAAGGATTGATAACACGCCCAAGCATATTATCATTCACACGTATTGAGGCAATGCGCTTTGTACGCTTGACAACCATTCCTTCTTTAATGCCCGACGTAGTACCAAGAAGCACGCAACCGACATTGTCTTCTTCAAGGTTCATCACGATTGCCATCGTGCCATTTTCAAACTCAAGAAGCTCATTGGCCTCGGCATTGCGCAGTCCGTAAATACGAGCCACTCCGTCACTCACCTGAAGCACGGTACCTACCTCGTCAAACTTCTCGCTACCGCTGACACCATTAAGCTGCTCAAGCAACACCTGGGAAACTTCGCTTGGTTTAATTTTATCTGACATAAACTTAAAATCTTTATTACACTTCATGACGCATGCAGGCACACATCATGGTTTGGTTTTATTTCTTTAATGCTGTGAGAATGGCGTTAAGCTTTGATTTCACACTCGCATCCATTCTAAACGTGTCATATTCCAAGATAAATCCGCCGATTATATCCGGATCCACGTCTGTCTCAAACTCCACAGCTCCTTTAGCCTTACTTTCCACCATGGCGCGCATCTTATTCTCTGTTTCTGAGGATACCGGCACAGCGGTCGTAAGTTTTCCACGAATGATATTCTTCTGTCTCCTGTAAAGGGTTATATAAGAGTTCGCCATTAACTGCATCACATTCTCACGGTCATTCCTTAACACTAAACGTATGAACGACTTTGTCAATGCTGTAGGATTATCGCCTACGGCCGTAACCAACAACGCCTCCTTGGTCTCTTGCGGAAGCATCGGATTCTCGATCGTAAGTCTCAATTCCGGTACCTTAACATAACTATCGGACAAAGTAAGCATTTCCGAATATACCTTATCCTCCTGTTTTGCGTCTGTGGCACTTTTGAGCAGTGCACGCGCATATCTTACCGATATTACTCCCATATCAATCAGTCTTTACTTAATTATCAGAATAGGAAGAAGATACACCATCCAACATGCGATCTATCAAATCCATCTGTGCCTTGTTGTTGCCAAGATTTTCACGCAACACCCTCTCGGCAATCTCTACACTGAGAGTAGCCACTTGATTACGAATGTCGTTGATTGCAACCTGTTTCTCATTCTCAATCTCGAGCCTTGCATCGTTAATAAGGCGCACACCCTCCTCGCGTGCTTTCTCCTGGGCTTTCTCCACGATAGCATCACGCGTCTCAGCAGCTTCTTTCAATATCTGCGCCTGCTTTTCACGGGCCTCGCGCAATATCGATTCGGCTTCTTTTTGAATATTAGCTAATTTCTCGTTCGCCTCATGTGCTTTCTGAAGACTTTCGTCTATATATCTCTTTCGATTTTCCACCATATTGACAATGGCCGGAAATCCAAACTTTGCAAGCACTATAAAGACCACTAAAAACGCTACGGACATCCAAAATAACAACCCGATGTCGGGTGTTAGTATTGATGGCAAATTAAGTGATCCCATTTATTTTTGTTATATTTATATTTATGGTTCTGCTATTATATAAGGAATGCGCAAGCCGCAATGGCAAAAAGAGCACAACCCTCGACAAAAGCAGATGTAAGAATCATGTTCGTCTGGATCTTACCGGTTGCCTCCGGCTGACGTGCAATAGCATCCATTGCGCTACCGCCAATCTTACCAATACCCAAACCTGCTCCAATTGTAGCGATACCTGCTCCGAGACCGCAGCCCAGCTGTGCCAGACCTTCCGCAGCCAATAATGTTGAAATAATCATAATCTAATCTTTTAATTTATTAATCTATACTGTTTATATTCTCTATCTGTCCTTTAATAATTAGAGTTCTGTACCCTGTCTTTTTTAACCGTTGACACCTTGCCTAACAGTCGGGTCCGCTTCGAATCCCCCATTGCCTCACCTTTAAACAGGCGGTGACACACCATTAACAAGCTATAACATTGCCCCGACAAGCCAAACCATGCGTTTACAAATCCTTTATTCTCGTCAATGACTATGCTCCTGGTGCGCCAATCCGATAAAGACGGCGCTCAGCAACGTGAAGACGTATGCCTGGACAAACGCCACCAGCAGTTCAAGACAGTTCATGAAAAGAAGCATCACGACACTGAACGTATTCAATCCGACACCATAACCAACTCCCATTGACCACCCGAGGAATATCACGCACGTGAAACTGAGTATCACAGCATGACCTGCCATCATATTGGCAAACAGACGTACCATCAGCGCAAAAGGCTTTGTAAACAAGCCGAAGAACTCTATCACAGGTATCAATGGTACGGGATACGCTTTCAAAAACAACGGCACTTCCGGCCAGAAAATCTCCTTCCAATACTCCTTATTGCCAAACAGGTTGACAACGAGCATAGTACATACTGCCAGAAACAACGTCACGTTTATATTTCCTGTAACGTTCGCACCTCCCGGGAATACAGGGATAAGCCCCACAAGATTGGATGTGAATATAAAAAAGAATACTGTCAGCAAGTAAGGAGCATAGGGCTTGTAATGCTTCTCTCCTATTGACGACTTTACCAAATCATCGTGAATGGTCATCACGAGCATTTCCATCATTCCGACAAAACCGGAAGGAGCCGCACTCTTCTCGTCATGCCTCTTATACCAACGGGCACATGACAAAAATACAATAACCAGCACGGCCACAACGATCCAGATCTGGGCAACAGCCTTGGTTATACTCAAATCTATCGGCCTGACAACACTTCCGTCCGCCAGCCTTTCATAAATCTTACCGTGATGCTCCTCGTTGAAGAAGAAACGCTCCGGCAAGTTATGAGCAGTACCGAAATACCACTCACCGGTATTATCGCTACGCACGATTACCGGAAGAGGTATGCCAATGTGCTTGCCCTCATAAGTGGCTATATGCCATTCGTAAGAATCCGAAAGGTGTTCAAGCACAATGTGAGGAATGTCTATCTTCCCGCCATCGCTCTTTGTTTCTTCCGCATTTGACAATACCGGAAAGAGCATTAACAGAACCAATAGTATAGTTACCTTTAACTGCTTCATTATTCTTTTTTATTTATTTTATCTTGTGCGTATTCCACTAAGACTTATTAGACACTTTAGCAAAGAAAACCGCATGATGTATCAATGATGCCAAATAAAATACCATGAAAGTCAAGAAGAAGACAAGCATCGCGCCACGTCCCGCTATAAGATAATAGACAAACATCGCCGCCAAGGCCAGCAACATCCTGAAAGCAGACACTGACGTGTAGAAAGTAGGAAGATACGATGGCGCTCTTTTGGCAATCAACCGCCATACCGCCACATCCGCCATGTCTACCACAAGCATGAATACGGCACTGACAATCAGAGGTGCCATCATTCCGGGAATGTCACAAATATTCATCAGCAACACTCCCACCGGAAACAACATACAAAAAATGGCCGCACTCCCAAACGCGTAATTTCTGCTTAACCTGTCTATATCACCCATACTTCAAGATAACATTGCGATACTATGATGCCTCTAACTTGCCGCGATCTCCACACAGATATTCACGTTGTTCTTCTGCACCTCTATAAATCCTCCGGATATATTCAGTTGATATGTACCGGAGAGGGTCTTGTATTCCACCATACCGTCCAAAAGTGAAGATATTATGGGAGCATGATTGGATAACACCTCAAACCGTCCCAACTGTCCGGGCACGGTAACACTCTCCACATCTCCGTCAAACTCCACTTTTTCCGGTGATACGATTTTCAGTCTCAAACTCATATCCTTGCGCTATTAAGATTATCCTTGTGCCGCTTCCAACAGAACCTTGGCCTTAGCCTTGGCGTCTTCTATCGTACCCACGTTAAGGAAAGCCTGCTCAGGCAGGTCGTCCACCTCACCGTCGAGGATTGCGTTGAAACCTTTGATTGTGTCTTCTATCGGTACCATCACGCCGGGAAGACCGGTAAACTGCTCGGCAACGGCAAACGGCTGGGAAAGGAAGCGCTGTACACGACGCGCGCGGTTTACGGTCAGCTTATCCTCATCCGAAAGTTCGTCCATGCCCAAAATAGCAATAATATCCTGCAATTCCTTGTACCGTTGCAATATCTCTTTCACTCGCTGTGCACACTCATAATGCTCCTTGCCCACAATCAGAGGGTCAAGAATACGCGAAGTACTGCCCAGTGGGTCTACCGCAGGATAGATACCCAGCTCGGCTATCTTACGGCTAAGCTCTGTCGTGGCGTCAAGGTGGGTGAATGTCGTCGCCGGAGCCGGGTCTGTCAGGTCATCGGCCGGCACATAGACTGCCTGCACGGACGTGATTGAACCGCGCTTCGTGGACGTTATTCGCTCCTGCATCGTTCCCATCTCACTGGCCAGAGTAGGCTGATAACCCACAGCCGAAGGCATACGGCCGAGCAGCGCCGACACTTCCGAACCGGCCTGCGTGAAACGGAATATATTGTCGATGAAGAACATGATGTCCGCCGCCTCACCGTCTTTCCCTCCATGGTCACGGAATTCCTCGGCCACGGTCAGCCCCGACAACGCCACCGACGCACGCGCTCCCGGCGGTTCGTTCATCTGTCCGTATACCAGTGTAGCCTGCGATTTCTTCAATTCTTCCGGGTCGATGAGAGACAAGTCCCATTTTCCTTCATCCATGGCCTTCCTGAACTTATCGCCATATCGGATAACGCCAGACTCTATCATATCTCGTATCAGGTCGTTACCTTCACGGGTGCGCTCTCCCACTCCCGCAAAAACCGAATATCCGTTATGTCCCTTGGCTATATTGTTTATAAGCTCCATGATAAGCACTGTCTTGCCCACGCCGGCACCTCCGAACAGTCCGATCTTGCCGCCTTTCATGTAAGGCTCGAGCAGGTCGATAACCTTGATACCCGTAGCGAGCATCTCTTTCCTTGTCGAGAGTTCCTCAAACTTAGGCGGCTCACGGTGAATGGGGTATGCTCCGTCCATGCTTAGGGGAGCCATACCGTCTATCGGTTCTCCGATTACGTTCATCATGCGTCCCTTGATTTGCTCTCCGGCCGGCATCACGATAGGCGATCCGGTAGGCACGGCGTCAAGCCCGCGCTGCAAACCGTCCGTATTGTCCATTGCTACACAGCGCACGGTATCCTCACCTATATGCTGCTGTACCTCAACTATAAGGTCACGTCCGTCGGGACGCTTTACTTTCAATGCCTCGTGAATTTTAGGTAACACTTTCTCCGCGTCCAGACCTTTCGTATCGAAATAAACGTCGATAACCGGTCCTATTATCTGAGAAATATGTCCGATAATTTGTGACATAAGCTTAATTATATTTAGATATTTGTTTTCTCTCCAGTAACATTATGGCAAAGGTAGCTATTTTTTTTCACAACCAAGCACATTTTACTCTTTTTATAAAATCGATAAATACACGCAAGGTAAATACGGCATTTTCCGCAAATCAGAACAAAACGGAAACACCCTTTCCATAAGGCGGCACACACCATGTACGCCCTCTGTCAGATACTCAACTCGTCAAGAACTTTTATCAGTTTCATGTCGAGCGGCTTGTCTGTCCTGACAGCGTCGGCAAAAGGCACGTAAACCACCTCATTGTTGCGCACGCCTACCATAACATTGCGCTGCCCCTGCAATATGGCCTCTATCGCGCCCACACCGGTGCGACTGGCCAGTATACGGTCGTGGGCGGTTGGACGCCCGCCTCGTTGGAGGTGTCCGAGAATAGACACGCGCACATCGTAATCGGGATATTCGTTTCGCACGCGATCGGCATAATACAAAGCACCGCACTTGGGACTTTCAGAAACAATCACTATGCAGCTTTTCTTTGACTTGCGTATGCCCCGCTCCATAAATCTTACCAACTGGTCCACGTCTGTCGAGTCTTCGGGAATGATGGCTGCCTCGGCCCCGCTGGCTATGGCACTGTTCTGCGCGAGAAAGCCCGCGTCCCGTCCCATGACCTCAACGAAGAATATCCGCTCATGGCTCTGCGCCGTGTCACGTATCCTGTCCACACAGTCCACGATGGTGTTCATCGTCGTGTCGTATCCTATTGTAGAATCCGTGCCGTAAAGGTCATTGTCTATCGTGCCTGGCAGGCCGACGCAACACACATCATACTCGGCCGCGAAAATTCTCGCTCCGGTGAGCGAGCCGTTTCCTCCGATTACCACAAGAGCGTCTATCTCCTCCCTTTTCATCGTCTCATAGGCCTTTGCCATGCCCTCCGGAGTCATGAACTCCTTGCTGCGGGCAGTCTTCAATATCGTGCCGCCGTGCATGATTATCCCGCTCACGTTTTCAGTCGTGAACGGCTTGATCTCTCCATGTATCAGCCCTTCATATCCGCGATATATTCCTTTGATGTTAAACCCGTTGCATATACCGGCACGTGTGACGGCTCTGATTGCGGCGTTCATTCCCGGAGCGTCGCCTCCCGAGGTGAGCACACCTATTGTCTTTATCTTTGCCATATACTTAATCTTTTTACTAAAAAAAACTCACATCTACCGCATAAAAGTGATCTCAGCCCATAATATGGCCAACCCGGCAAGCCATCCAACCATGATCTTGGCCGTGCAGTGCTTGACATACCATCCGATCCGCATACGCTCGATCTTCATAAGTGCCAGACCGCTCACATTGGCAAAGCATACAAGGCATCCTCCAACGGCTGTCGAGTAGGCAATGATCTTCCAGTAGGCACCGTTGACCACAAAGTCGGACATATAAGCGGCATCGCTCCACATGCCGATATTGCCGCCATCGAGCACCGGATACATCGATATGCCGGTCATGGCGATGGTAAACATGTCTACCATTCCGCTCAACAGACCGGCCACCACCCCATAGAACCACACATTATGCACATTGTAGTCTATCCATCCGGACAGAGTGCTGAACACTCCCGTCTCAGAGGCAGCTCCCATTCCGAGCATTATGCCGATGATAAAAAGTATGGACTGTATATTGTCGTACCGCAATGCCTGCGGCATGCGGCGCTGTATCATCCTGTCGGCATCAAGAAGCTTACGGTTGATAACCTCGTCTACGACCCACAACACAGACAGGACGCAAAGCGCCCCGAGAAAAGGACTGAGCTTGGTGATGTTATGGAATGTTGGAATAAACCACAGTCCGCCTATGCCCACCACCAGCATCACAAGCCGCTGCCACCGCGTGAGGTTGGTGTCATCGCCCCGGTACCGGGCCGCCGGCCACTCCACATCGAGACGTTCGGGAAGACCGCGGCTAAGCAGATACGTGGGCAGACCCCAGGCCGCCATTGCCGGCAACACAAGATATGCCGAGAAATTGGTCGCCGTGACGGCTCCGTTTGTCCAAAGGGCAACACCGGCGGGGTCGCCGATTACCGTGAAACACCCTCCCGTATTCGCCGCAAGCACAATGGCGCAGCCTATTATGAGGCGCTGACGCCTGCCCTGCACGATGTTGTGCATGATGGTAAGCATCATGGTCGATGTGGTCAGATTGTCGAGATTGGCGGAAATCACGAATGTGAACAATGTTATCGTCCATATGAAACGCCTGGAGTTTCTCGTGCGCACCCATTCGCTTATGAAATCGAAACAGCCGTTGTTGTTCAATATCTCTATTATGGACATCGTGGCAAGCAGAAACAATACGATAGACGCAGTCTTGCCAAGATACATCAAAAATATATGGTCATAGATATAATACTTGACGGTCTCGCTTGATGGCGACCTACCCGCCAGAAACTCCATATATTCATGCGGATGACGCTCCATGACAAAATCCGTGCCATAGGAGATGTAGAGTATCCACCCGACCGTGCCGACAAACATGGCTATTGCCGCCTTGTTTATATTTGTCAGGTGCCCCGTGGCTATCAGGAAGTAGCCCAACAACAGTATTATTACTATCACCAACGTCATACACCGTACATTTTTATCGACAAAGATACTAATCTTTGGCCGAAAGACAATATTATTTTAACAACCTTTAATCTGTTTGCCGGTTTTTATCCGAACGGCAATGTTTGTTGTGAAATAATATTACAAAAGTGTTTCCATATTCCGATTATTCCGGAAATTAAAGTCACAAGACCGAAAATATCGTCGTATTTCACTGTTTTCGTAAAGACCTGCCTGCCAGCCAAATACATCGGTGTGCCTTGAAGCACGCAGCATCCACAATTCCATAAGCGTCTCTTTTCTCACAATAAGATACTCGTTGGGACGCGTTTAGATGCCCGTTGGGACGCAACGGGTGTCTAAACGCAGACCAATTAGCTGCCGAACACGCACCAACGAGCGTCCCGTTGCAAGAAATAATGTAAAAATTCCATGTCACGACAGTCCTGCCGCCGCATTGCATATAGCGATGTATATCGTGTAGCCGACGTGGAACGAGAAAAAACAAAGTGTTAAATTCATGACTTTATTATTACTTTCCGCACAATAGAGGGGCTGTAATCCCAAAACAGCATACCATTACCGCCCGAACGGGGGCAAAGCCGCTGAAATTCAGCGGCTTTGTCCCCGTTCGGGCGGTATGCATGGCGGTCAGCCGTTATCCTCCGAAATTATCATACATTATGGCCTCGCCATCCACTCCGAGACTGTCGAGCATCCCGACAACGGCATTTGACATCGGACACGGACCGCACATGTAGTACTCGATATCTTCCGGGGCATCATGATTTTTCAAATACGTATCATACATCACCTGATGCACAAATCCGGCCGTATACTTCACTCCGGCCTCGTCGGCCACAGGGTCGGGACGGTCAAGAGCAAGGTGGAAATGGAAATTGGAATACTCTTTTTCCAGTTCAAGGAAATCATTGAGATAGAACACTTCACACAGCGAACGGGCACCATAGAAATAATGCATCTCCCGGTCGCGCACATGCAGCGTCTTGGTCATGTGCATTATCTGGGCACGCAACGGAGCCATTCCAGCTCCTCCGCCGACCCAGACCATCTCTTTCTTCGAGTCGAATATCGGGTGGAAATCACCGTAAGGACCGCTCATTATAACCTTGTCTCCCGGTTTGCGACTGAAAATATATGACGACGCTATACCCGTGGGCACATCCTGAAAGCCTACCTGCGGGCGTGGCTTGAACGGAGTTGTGGCGATGCGGACGGTAAGCATTATACGATCACCCTCTGCCGGATAGTTGGCCATTGAATATGCCCGCACGGTATCTTCGGGGTTATGAGCCTTCAATGAGAATATATTGAAATTCTCCCATGCCGGCAGATATTGGTCTCCGATATCGGCTTTGTCAAAATCCTTGTCATAATCGATACAGTCATAAGCCGGAATTTTAATCTGGGCATACGAACCGGGCACAAAATCCATGTGCTCTCCCGGAGGAAGCGCCACGATAAACTCCTTGATGAAACTGGACACATTCTTATTCGATATAACGGTACACTCCCACTCTTTGACACCCATCACGCTCTCCGGTACCTTAATCTTCAAGTCTCCCTTGACCTTGCACTGGCATCCAAGCCTCCAGTGGTCTTTAATCTCCTTTCTTGTGAAATGGGATTTCTCCGAGTCGAGTATCTCTCCGCCGCCTTCAAGAACCTGTACCTTGCACTGTCCGCAAGACGCCTTGCCTCCACAGGCCGACGAAAGGAATATCCCGTTGTTGTTCAATACGGACATCAGACTGTCGCCCTGCCCGGTCGTTATTGTCTTGTCTCCATTCACAGTAATCGTCACATTACCGCCCGGTGACAGATATTTTTTTGCAATAAGGAGCAGAGCCACCAAAAGGAGAGTGGTGACGAGAAGAGCTCCAATGCTTAATAATATGAATTGTATCATTTAGAATTATCTTTTATTAAATGTTCAGACCCGAGAAACACATCATTGCCATAGCCATAAGGCCTACTGTTATAAAAGTAATGCCAAGGCCTTGCAACGGCTTAGGCACATCGCTATACTGCATCTTCTCACGTATGGCACCCATAGACACGATGGCAATCGTCCAGCCAATTCCGCTACCTACGGCGTAAACGACCGAATCGAGCACACTGCCTATATACTGTGAAGAGGCCGGATCGAGATTGATGCGCTGCTGCATGAACAGCGACGCTCCCATTATGGCACAGTTTACGGCTATCAAGGGCAGGAAAATTCCAAGCGAGGCATAAAGCGACGGAGAAAAACGCTCTACCATCATCTCCACCAACTGCACGATACCCGCTATGACCGCTATATACAGAATGAACCCGAGATAAGATAAATCCACACCCGGCAAAAGACAGTCGGGGCCGAGAACACGTGTCTGCAAGAGATAGTTTACAGGGACGGTGATGAGCAGCACGAACGTAACCGCACAACCAAGCCCCAACGATGTCTTCACATTCTTTGACACGGCAAGGTAAGAACACATGCCGAGGAAAAACGCGAATATCATATTGTCCACGAAAATGGACCTGAAAAACAAACTTACCAAATGTTCCATATTCATTTCTCCTTATAAAAATAAGCCCTGTGTATCCATATCACGCATCCCACAAGTATGAGCGCCATGGCAGGCATTGTCATCATACCGTTGTTTATATAGCCGGCATCATACGCGCATTGTGGTATAATCTGAATGCCCCCGAGGCTGCCTCGGCCGAAAAACTCCCTGCATGCACCCACTATAATCAGAATCATGGCATATCCGAGACCATTTCCTATGCCGTCGAGAAAACTGGGCCAAGGCTTGTTCATCATCGCAAAGGCCTCAAGACGCCCCATCAGAATACAGTTTGTTATTATAAGACCTACATATACGGACAACTGCACGCTGATATCATAAGAATATGCTTTGAGAACCTGACTGACAACAGTGACAAGTGTCGCCACCACGACAAGCTGCACTATGATGCGTATCCGTGTGGGAATAGTATTGCGTATCAGTGATATTATGACATTGGAAAAAGCCGTAATCACAGTAACGGCAAGTCCCATGACTATCGAAGGCTTCAACTGTGCGGTCACGGCCAGTGCGGAACATATACCCAACACCTGCACCAGCACGGGATTATCCGGATTTAAGGGGTTTGCGAGAACTTCTCTGTTCTTCTTTGAAAACAACTTGCTCATATTTCTTTCTGCTTCGTTTTACCTTTCATTCAAAAACTTCATATATTTTCCAAGACAGTCGGCAAACATGTTGCTGACGCCGTCTGAGGTGAGGGTGGCACCGGTAATGGCATCCACTTCCGACTCCGCGTTCTTTAAATCCGACGGTTTTCTCACCGCAAGCGCAATCCTCTGCCTGTCATTTTCCGCGTCAGCGAAGAGCTTCTTACCACGGAACTTATCACGCCACGCCTTATTGTCCTTTATCTCGGCACCAAGTCCCGCTGTCTCACTCTCATGATTGAAATAAGCTCCGTACACGGTCGACTTGTCACTGTCTATGGCGATATATCCCCATATAGGCCCCCACAGTCCCATACCGTATACGGGAATGACATATTTCGTCTTGCCATTCACGTCGCAAACAAAAAGTCCGAGACGCCCGGCCTTATAGTCGGAACTGTTCAACATGAAAGCGGCTTGCTCTCCACCTCTACTGCCTTCATCGGTCGTATGCCCTTCCTTGTCTATTATTTTGTCGGCAAGTACTATGCGGGAATATTCAGAAGACACGTCATCATTGCTTATGTTGTCGATGTTAAGAGCCGCGAGTATCTGCCTTTTCTTATCAAGAGCCACATTGACATCCTGTACCGGCTTCAATGTCTGAAAGACAAAAGCCAGCAGAAAAGCCACAATGACAACCATCACGATACTGTATAATATAATGTATATGTTGGATTCTTTATTGAATCCCTTTCTATTCTGTTCTGCCATCGTGCGTTATTTTTTAGTCTTTAAACGTTTCATTCTCTTCGATATGTTTCTCTCAACGACGCAATAATCTATCAACGGAGCAAACATATTGGCAAAAAGAACGGCCAGCATCATTCCCTCCGGATAACCGGGATTCATCACGCGGATAATGACAGCCAGCGTGCCGATAATGAATCCGAATACCCATTTGCCGGCCTCGGTACGCGCACCAGTCACCGGATCCGTCGCCATGAACACCGCTCCGAAAGCAAAACCGCCAAGCACAAGATGCTCGTACCATGGCAACGGCGTCATTCCTGACGCGCTGAACAAAAATGCGGTAAGACCGCCGCCAACAAACACACTCAGCATCGTTTTCCAGCTGGCAATACCTGTCCATAGCAACACAACCGCTCCCGCCGCTATTGCTATAACGCTCGTCTCGCCTATGCTGCCGGGAATAAATCCCAAAACCATATCGCACAGTGAATATTGAGCGGCGCTGCCACTGCCTATCGCACCAAGCGGTGTGGCACAAGTGAAAGCATCGGGCAACTGATTGCCGAAACCGAAGATGCTGTCTTTAGCCACCCACACGGTATCGCCGCTCATCTCCGTAGGATAAGAGAAGAAGAGAAAGGCCCTGGCAACCAACGCCACATTAAAGATATTCATGCCGGTACCGCCAAAAATCTCTTTGGCAAACACCACGGCAAAAGCAACCGCAACGGCAAGTGCCCACAAAGGACAGTTCACCGGAACGATAAGCGGTATCAGTATTCCCGATACGAGAAAGCCCTCCTGTATCTCTTCACCCTTCCACTGTGCCCAAGCGAACTCTATGCCAAGACCTACCGCATAGCTTACGATTATCTTAGGCAATACGGCAAGAAAACCGAACAAAAACACCTCGGCGAAAGTTGCCGAAGATAATGTGCCTGCCGCGAGGTAGTTCTGATAGCCAACATTATACATTCCGAAAAGCATCGCCGGAACAAGGGCGATGACAACCATGCTCATTATACGCTTTGAATCGATGGAGTCATGAATATTGGTTCCGCTCTTTGACGTGGCATTGGGCACATACAGGAACGTGTCCATACCGTCATATATGCTTTTGAAAGCGTGTAACCTGCCGCTTTCTTCAAAGTGTGGTCTTATCTTATCAAGATAATTTCTCAATATACTCATAGTAACATTTATTTTATTCATTCTCCTTACGCAACATATCCAAGCCACTACGGACTATTCGCTGCAATTCCAACTTAGAACTGTCGACAAACTCCGCCAAGGCAAAATCTTCGGGAGAAACCTCGTAAATGCCGAGTTGTTCCATTTTATCTATATCTCCGGCTATTATGGCCTTTATCAAATACTCGGCGTAAATATCCATAGGCAGCACACGGTCGTACTCCCCACTCATTATGATATGACGCTCACCGCCCTTGATACGGGCATCGGGCGCATATTTCCTTTCACGAAAAAGCCATGAGAAATAGCTTCTACTGGACGAGTACTGGTTTAGCCGCGGCATTATCCATCCGGCAAACTCATCGGCATCATCCCCCTCCGGTATCACGGTTATTTCCGAACTATGAGCACCGAGAAAGCCGTCTTTGGATGTCTGCTTACCGGTAAGGACGTTGCCGTCTATTATCCTTACTTTCTTTTCCGTCTTAATGCTGTTGCTTAGCAGTGTAGACAGCTCTTCACCAACAAGCATATCCACATAAGCCGGCTTCTCTACCTCGCTTCCCACAAAAGCTATGGTGCGACGCAAATCCACTTTTCCCGTATTGAACAGACGCCCGAAAAACAATACGGCGGAAGGTTCTACCGTCCAAACGGTCTCTCCTTTGTTCACCGGATCCACATGATTGACATGTACACCCACATTACCGGCCGGACAAGGACCGTCAAAAACATTGATCTCGACATTCCGCGCTTTTGTCAACGCATCGGCAGATTGGCCGACTCCTATTCCGAGGTAAGTCTTGGCCATTTTGGAAAGGGCAGTCAAACCTGTTTGAAAATCATCTTCCTGCCCTTGCAACTCAAACTCAAAATCGGCCGCCAAAGGCATATCCCTAAGCGCAGATACGAAAATTGCCTTAGGCATTGTATCAGGATCAGCCGATACCGCATAAGGCAACATGTTGATATAACCGAACAGTCCAGCCTCAAGCAAGGCATCCTTCACATCCCGGCCGCTGAGATTTGCCACATCTTTCTTTCCGAAACAAACATACTCCTGAGCATCATCAGCATCTACACGAATGCCAAGCACCTTACGCCGGTCTCCACGGACAACTTGCCTGACAATCCCGCTTACCGGCGAGGAGAACTTCACTGATGGATGGTTCTTATCAAAGAACAAAGCCTCACCGGCCTTAATCCTGTCACCTTCTTTAACAATAACTTTGGGAATCACGCCTGTAAAACTATCCGGCTGTAACGAATATTTACCATTAGAGCGTAAACGGATTTTCGTCATCTCCGCCTTGCCCGCAAGGTTAATATTCAAGCCTTTGCGTAATTTAATTACATTTGTCATATTCTGGTTTCAAATGGTTTTGTTGCAAAATTATACAAAAAAGCATATTGAATAAAAGAAAAAAACTATTAAAATTCCATGAAGACAAGTTTTTAGTGTAATTTTGTACCTGAAAATACGATTTTAGAATGAATTGTAATCTCAATTTTACGATTTAACAGGTATAAACGTACAATATTTTCATAAGAATTGAAAGTGTTAAAGCATATAATCAGCATCTTTATATGGACCGCAATCGGCCTGTATCTGCTTTTGGTCATATTGCTCCACATACCTTACATACAAAAAAATCTCGGCTCACAGGTCGCCTCTGCCATATCGCACAAACTTGACGCAAAAGTGAGCATCGGCAGAGTGGATTTTGGATTTCTGAACAGATTTATCATCGATGATGTCATAATATACGACAGAAAAGGCAAAGAGATGATAAAAGCCGCAAGAATTTCCGCAAGGATAGAACTTATACCGCTAACGGAGGGAAAAGTATTAATATCGTCGGCACAGATATTCAGCTCGCATTTTTCCCTATACCGTGAAACGGAAAATGCGAAACCAAACTTTCAATTCGTATTAGACGCACTCGCATCGAAAGACACCACATCGCACACCCCTTTGGATTTAAGGATAAACACTTTCATAATACAAAGAGGCAACATAAAGTATGACAGATATGACAAGCCACATACGAGTGGCATGATAAACCCGAACCATCTTGACATAAGGAATATCAGCGCACATATATCCTTGAAAGCATTGAAAGAAGACTCTGTAAACATCGCTATAAAGAAACTTGCCTTCAATGAACAGTCCGGATTTAAACTCAACAAGCTGTCCCTTAAAATGGAAGGCAACAGAAAAAAATGCAAACTTAAAGAGTTTAACCTCAAATTACCCGGTACCGAGTTCACAATCGACAGCATTAAAGCGAGCTATGAGTTCAAGGGAGACAGCATCTGGCTGCCTACAATCAAATTTGCCGGAGAAATTAAAAAATCAACCGTTTCCCCATCAGACTTCGCATGCTTCCTGCCCGCATTAAAATCATTTAACCACAAGCTACACATATCATCCCTATTTAATGGAAGAGATTGCGGCATTGACATTCCCAGACTTACCATAAACTCCGACGACAACAGCCTGGCCCTATCCGCCGGAGGATATATAAAAAAGAACACGGAAGGAGTCGCATGGTATGCAGATATAAAGGAGTCTCGCTGCTCACAGGACGCCCTGCAGTCATTATTAAACTCCACACGAAACACAAATGAGGATATAAATAGAATTATCTCCAAACTCGGTGATATAAGTTTGTCCGGACGCATAAAGTCCCAAAACAAACAGAACGGAAAAGCACAATGCCAAATCGGAACCGGGGCCGGCAGCTTGAATATTTCAGCCAGTCTGGCAAACGGCCGTTTATTCAACGGAGACGTCAAGGCAAACGGCATTGACCTCAAAGAGATATTTGAAAATGACGAGTTCGGAATAATAACTGCCGACGCGGTATTCGACGGAATAATGAATGACAACAAACCAACTCTTGTGAACACAAAAGGCAACATTTCCGAACTCGACTACAAAGGATACAGATACAGCAACATCACGATTGACGGGCAATATGCCGATAACGGAATACAAGGAGTGTTAAATATAAACGACCCTAACATTGCACTGAACATAGAGGGGGCTGTCAACAACATCTCCCAAACACCGGATGTCAACTTAAATGTGTCTGTCAGAAACTTTTCTCCACAAGCCGTCAGACTGACAAGGAAATGGGGAGACGCATCTTTTTCTGCCGACATCACCGCACAACTCAAGGGAATAGACATAAAAGATGCGGTAGGAAAAATCAGTATTGATGATTTTATCATGTCCAAGCCTGACGAACAATTCACGATTGGCAGCATCCGTTTGCAATATGGCTACGACAATAGCAACCGCTTTCTTACTGTCAACAGCGATTTCGGAACAGCAGAGATCATCGGCAGATTCGATTACAATACATTGGGAGACAGTTTCAAGCATTTCATAAAAAGCAAACTACCATCCATTCCAGGCATAAGAAATACTAATAAAAAGGCAAGCAATGACTTTCTGTTAAGAGCCGACATAAAAAACACAGACTGGCTCGAGAAACTGTTTTACATACCTTTCAGGCTCTTGGCACCCATGAGTCTGGATGGCGACATAAACGACTTGTCACACGATATTTTCCTTAACTGCCGTATTCCGCATTTTACATACAACGGAAAAGAATACAAAAACGCTTCCGTTTCCATTTCTTCTCAGGATGAAGCACTGCACGGAAATATCAGAATAGCTAAAATAATGGATAATGGCGATGTTTTTGACCTTGATGTTACGGCCGATGCCATCGACGACAGACTTGCCACCTCACTGACATGGAGCAACAACGCAAGAAGAAAGCAAAGCGGAACAATAAATGCCATAACCATGTTTGCACTCGATGATGAGAACAAACCGACGGCCAATATTGCCGTGAAACCGTCACATGCGAATATCAATGATACGATATGGAATATCCCATCTTCAAACATAACATACAGAAACAACAAAATAGAAGTTGACCGTTTCTCTATACAAAACAACAAACAACACATCATCATAGACGGTACGGCATCACGATCGGCGACAGACTCGATTAAAGTAGAACTGAACGATATAGACATTGAGTATATACTCGATCTTGTAAACTTCCACTCTGTCGATTTCAGCGGACGGGCAACAGGCCATGCTTACATATCATCCGCACTGAACGACATGTCCGCAAACGCAAAAATCACAGTGGACAATTTCCTTTTTGAGCATGGCAGAATGGGTATATTGAATGCCTATGTGGACTGGAACAAGAAAGAAAAGCAGATAGACATAAAAGCCGTTGCCAATGACGGACCGACAAAAAGTACTCTGATAAACGGATACGTATCGCCGGAACGAAATTATATAGACCTTGAAATACAGGCAATAGGCACCCGCATAGAGTTCATAAAATCTTTCACAAGCAGTTTTATCAGCGACATCAACGGAGAAGCGAGAGGTGCCGTAAGACTTTACGGGCCGTTAAGCACGATTAATCTTACAGGCATGCTCGTGCTGAACGGAGACGCGACCATCAGCCCGCTAAACTGTAAATACCACCTCAAAGAAGACACGGTCACGCTCATACCCGATGAGATAGAGTTGCGAAATATACCAATATTCGACAAGTATGGCAACAGGGGGGAAATATCCGGAGGCATCCATCACAAACATCTCACACGCTTGTCATACGATCTGTCCGTAAAAGCCGACAATCTGTTGGCTTACGACTTCCAGGATTTCGGCAATGAAACTTTTTACGGGACTGTTTTCGGTACCGGCGAAGTGGACATACACGGAAGAAGCGGCGAGGTACTCATCAACATCAACATAACCCCTCAAAAGAACTCACAATTCGTATACAACGTATCGAATCCCGATGCAATTGTCAATCAGGAGTTTATTCAATGGGGCAGCGCAACAGCCGGCAACGACACGATTGCAGCCGAAAGAAAACAGGACGAGGAAAAGGACATACGAAAATTAAGTTCGGACATGCACATAAACTTCCTTATAAACTGTACGCCGGACGCGACAATAAAACTGCTGATGGACAGCAAGACCAATGACTATATAACACTGAACGGCAACGGAGTACTCAGAGCATCGTATTATAACAAGGGTGCTTTCAATATGTTCGGAACATACCGTGTGACAAACGGCACATATGGTATAACGATACAAGACATTATCAAAAAAAGTTTTGTTTTTAACGACGGCGGTACAATACAGTTTGGAGGAAACCCGTTCGATGCCGGCCTCAATCTACAAGCGATACACACAGTCAACGGAGTATCCTTATCCGATCTAAATATAGGAAACAGCTTCTCAAACAACACTGTACGTGTGAACTGCCTTATGAATATAAGCGGAACGCCTGGCGAGCCCCAAATCAGTTTCGACCTTGACGTTCCGACAGTAAGCACAGATGAGAAACAGATGATACGAAGCGTTATCAACAGCGAAGACGAAATGAGCCAGCAAGTACTTTATCTTCTCGGAGTAGGACGGTTCTATCCAAAGGAGAACAATAATGCCGGCTCACAAAAAGAGAACCAAAAAAGCAACACGTCACTGGCTATGCAGGGGTTGTTATCGGGAACGATATCGAGCCATATCAACAGTGTTTTAAACACAGTGATAAACAGCAAGAACTGGAATTTCGGAGCAAACATTTCCACCGGAAACGACGGTTGGGACAACGCCGAATACGAAGGGCTACTCAGCGGAAGACTGCTGAATAACCGCCTGCTCATCAACGGACAGTTCGGTTACAGGGATAACGCAAGCACCGCAAACACCAGTTTCATCGGTGATTTCGATATCCGATACCTTCTTTTCCCCAACGGCAACCTTTCCGTAAATGTATACAACAAGACCAACGACAGATATTTCACCAAGTCAAGCCTCAACACACAAGGTATAGGCATTATCATGAAAAAAGATTTCAGTAACCTGAAAGACCTTTTCGGCATTAACAAGAAGAAAAAGAAGAAAAGTAAACGTCAAAAGGATAAACCATTGATTGATAAAGAATAAAATGTGAGCGACCGTGCCGATGTTAAATATTCATAAAAAGCAAAATAATTGAGTATCCGACAAGCACTACTATAATTAAAATAAGTACCTTTGCAGCCGATTTTTAATTATTAACATAAAGTCAAACTTTATTAATTAAACAAACATTTATTAATTATTATGTCAGATTTAACCAAAAACATTCAGCCGTTATCAGACTTCAACTGGGACGAGTTTGAGAATGGCTCACATGTAAATGTCAGCAAAGAAGAGCTTGACAAGGCTTACAACGAGACCTTGAACAAGGTAAGTGAGCATCAGGTTGTCGAGGGAACAGTTATTTCCGCAGACAAAAAAGAAGTTATCGTAAACATCGGTTACAAGAGTGACGGTATCATTCCGGCAAGCGAGTTCCGCTACAATCCCGATTTGAAAATCGGCGACAAGGTAGAAGTTTACGTTGAGAACCAGGAAGACAAGAAAGGTCAACTGATCCTTTCTCACAAGAAAGCCCGCCTCAGCAAGAGCTGGGAGCGTGTCAACGCCGCGCTTGACAATCAGGATATTATCCAAGGTTACATCAAGTGCCGTACCAAAGGTGGCATGATTGTAGACGTATTCGGCATCGAGGCATTCTTGCCCGGCAGCCAGATTGACGTCCATCCTATACGCGACTACGACCAGTTCGTAGGCAAGACAATGGAATTCAAGGTTGTTAAAATCAATCAGGAGTTCCGCAATGTTGTCGTTTCCCACAAAGCTCTCATCGAGGCTGAGTTGGAAGCACAGAAGAAAGAAATCATCTCTAAGCTCGAAAAAGGCCAGATCCTTGAAGGAACAGTCAAGAACATCACTTCTTACGGTGTATTCGTTGACCTCGGAGGTGTTGACGGACTCATCCACATCACTGACCTGTCTTGGGGCCGCGTAGACGATCCTCACAAGGTTGTAGAGCTTGACCAGAAGATCAACGTCGTTATTCTCGACTTCGATGACGAGAAGAAACGCATCGCTCTCGGTCTGAAACAACTTACTCCGCACCCATGGGATGCTCTCGACGCAGAACTGAAAGTCGGTGACCACGTTAACGGTAAGGTTGTGGTAATCGCCGATTACGGTGCATTCGTTGAAATACAGCCCGGTGTTGAGGGTCTGATCCACGTTTCTGAAATGTCTTGGAGCCAGCACCTGCGCTCTGCACAGGAGTTCCTCAAAGTAGGAGACGAGGTTGAGGCTGTAATCCTTACACTCGACCGCGACGAGCGCAAGATGAGCCTTGGCATCAAACAGCTTAAAGAAGATCCGTGGGAAGCAATCGAGGTTAAATATCCTGTTGAAAGCAAGCATACAGCAAAAGTTCGCAATTTCACAAACTTTGGTGTATTCGTTGAGCTTGAAGAGGGTGTTGACGGCCTTATCCACATCAGCGACCTGTCTTGGACCAAGAAGGTTAAGCATCCGTCAGAGTTCACACAGGTTGGTACAACAATAGATGTTGTCGTTCTTGACATTGACAAGGACAACCGCCGTCTGAGCCTCGGCCACAAGCAGCTCGAAGAGAATCCATGGAACGTATTTGAGGCTGAATATACAGTAGGTAGCATACATCAGGGCAAAATAACCGAACTCCTTGAGAAAGGTGCCGTTATCTCTCTCGAAAAAGGCGTTGAAGGATTTGCCACTCCGAAGCATCTCGTTAAGGAAGACGGCACACAGGCAGCTCTGAACGAGGAACTTCCGTTCAAGGTTATCGAGTTCAATAAGGACAGCAAGCGCATCATCCTTTCTCACAGCCGCACATTCGAGGATGTACAGCGTGAGGAGCGCAAGGCAGCCAAGAAGCCGCGCGCAAAGAAAGAAGACTCAGTGAAGATTGACAATCAGCCTGCAGCTACAACACTCGGCGATATTGATATCCTCGCACAGTTGAAAGAGAAAATGGAAAAAGGTGAATAATCACCATTCTATAGATGATAAATAAAAAAATCGGATCCGGTAGTTATTCCTACCGGATCCGATTTTTTTATTATGCACTCGACATCAAATATATCATTACCGAAAAAAGTGGCAGTCCCCAAAAAATATAGGCACTATTCTTTTGTCTACAAAAAAACAGTGCCTGATATACCTGAATGCCGCTTATTTGTTGCAGCCAAATATCATATAAATACCGATATTGCCATATTATGATTGATGATAATGTCCTGGACAAATCAACGCAAGATGTTACGATGCTTTGAGATCTTACGCAAAGCCTTGTCACGGATCTGACGCACACGCTCCCGCTTAAGCCCCATCTCCATTCCAATCTCGGCAAATGTAAGTTTCTCACGGCCTATTCCGAAAAACATCATTACGACCATCCGTTCACGATCACTAAGTTCTTTCATCGCCTCACTCACGGCCTCATTGAAAGATTGATCGCCGAGCATTCCGTCTGCCGACGGTGAGTCTGGATTTTCAAGAACACTGAGCAGGCTCACATTGGCTCTTCCGCCAAGCGGGGCATCGGCAGACAAGGCCCTGCTACGTTTCCGTTCCAAAGGCGTACGCTCATCCGATGGAACATTATACAGGCCAGTCTGCAAAGCAATGGCCTGCTCCATAGCCTTTCTCACAAATGGAGAGGCATAAGAAACGAATCTGCTTCCACGCCCGGCCTCGAACCTCTTGGCAGCACGCATAAGGGCTATGTTTCCCTCTGCCACGAGATCTGACAGGTCGATTCCCCTTCCCTGATATTTCGATGCCATGGACACGACAAAACGCAAATTGGCCGTCACCAATTTCTCAACAGCCTTGCTGTCACCGGCACATATCCTTTCTGCCAAAGCGGCCTCTTGTTCCTCTGTCAATACAGAGGTCTTTTTTATTTCTTCCAAATACTTATCCAACATAGCTTTCCTTATTTACACGTTATTTTATATATCCGCAAAAATACAAATAATAATCCGATTACACAACACTTTCAAATTTATTAAGGTACAGGAAAAAAATCTGGCACACAACACAGACATACCACATAAACAGCTGTCCATACAGTATTAATACATCTCAAGATATTGTTTCAACTTCATATAAACAACATCAATATAAAATACAACTTACACTGATCGCCATATAACTGAAAATTATCCGGCCAGAGGTTTTTTATTTCCAAAACAATCGGAAAACGGAAAGATACTTGCTGTATATCAGCTACCGACACTCAAAACCAAGCTGTCATTCCAATCGACTTTTAATGTTCCCAAACCAAATGCCCTAACAATTTTCTTTGCCAATTCATCAAAACTGAGTATATTTGCATTTAGATTTGTTCTTTTACAAAAAATATAAACATTATCCATGCTCAATATTTGTATTTTCGCGGGTGCACGCCCGAACTTCATAAAGGTGGCTCCCATAATCAGAGCCATAAAAAAAGCGGAAAGTGAAAAAGCCGGAATAGCCCATACACTCGTATATGCCGGAACAGAGAGCGACGCCACACTCGAACAATCTCTTTTTGAAGATTTGCAGATAGCCCGTCCTGATGTCTATTTAGGTGTAGACAGCATTAACCTGAACGAGATTACCGGACGTGTCATGGGTGAATTCGAGCGTTATCTCGATTCAAACACCACCGATGCGGTTATCGTTGTCGACGACCTCGCCTCTACTATGGCTGCCGCCATCGTAACCAAAAAACGCGGAATAAGACTTGCTCACCTTGTGGCCGGCACACGCTCTTTTGACATAAACATGCCGAAAGAAATAAATCGTCTGGTAATAGACTCCCTGAGCGATCTACTGTTCACGGCAGGCGAAGGAGCAAACACTATTGCGGCACGCGAAGGAGCAGACATATCGAATATATATATGGTTGGCAACATACTTATGGACACCCTCAAGGCAAGTCGCGACAGACTGCGCAGACCGGCCATATTCGATGATTTTAGACTGGAAGACAAGCGCTATATAGTGTTCACTCTCAACCGCAGAGCATTGCTTGCCGACACAGAAAATATGCGTGCCATGGTCGACGCAATGCTCGTTGCCGCCAATGGAGTGCCCGTGGTGGCTCCTCTTAGAGGTGCCGCACGGGATGCAGTGTCAGCTATATATTCAGACACAGACGGCCTGCTGATAACAGAACCGTTGCCATATCTTGAATTCGGCTATCTGGCAGCACACTCCATGGGAGTCATCACCGACTCAGGAAATGTTGCGGAAGAAGCCACCTTCAACGGCGTGCCATGCGCTACACTGAACAGCTACACGGAGCATATCGAGACAGTAAAATACGGTTCGAGCGTGCTCGTGGGAGAGGATGCCCATAAGTTGGGAAACGCCGTGACAGACATGGTTGCCGGTAAATGGAAAAAATGCTCGCTCCCCGACAGGTGGGACGGACGAACGGCAGAGCGAATCGTAAGAATCATAGCAGCATTATAGTATATACCCGGCATTACGGCAATAAGAATTATAACTACCCTGTTTACAAAATAACTAACTACTGAATATGAAAAGAATAGCATCGTTACTTTTGGTCGTACTGGCAATCATTCCTGCCGCGGCCCAAGAAAAAGCACGTATAGTGCAAAGTCTTAATTTCGGATGGCGATTCCATTCAGGAGACGTGACAAACGGTGAAAACGTGAAGTTTGACGACAGCGCATGGCAGACAGTGAACGTTCCTCACGATTTCCAGATATCACAACCGTGGATAGCTCCTGAAAAAGGCGAGAAAGCCGACAACAGCGATGCGGCAAGCAACGTCAAGAGCCGACTGAGTTCACGCGGATTCAAGGAAATGGGCATCGGATGGTATCGCAAGACCGTCACTCCCGACGCGTCATGGCGCGGAAAACGTGTAGTGATAGACTTCGAGGGCATTATGCTTGTTGGAGACGTATATTTGAACGGACGACGCATAGGTGGCACGGAATACGGTTATCTCGGATTTGAAGCCGACATATCAAAACTGTTGAAATACGGTGAGGAGAATGTGATCGCCGTGAAGGCAGACACACGCAAGCCGGAAAACTCCCGCTGGTATACCGGAGGAGGACTGTATCGCGATGTAACACTCGTGATTACCGACCCGCAGCAGTATTTCACACGCCACTCCCTATATATCACCACACCGGAAGTAAGCTCAGCGGAAGCTTCGGTAAACATACAGGCGGAGATTGCCTGCTATCTGAAAACAAAGGATTTGCGGATAAACACCCAAATCATTGACCAGGACAATAACATAGTGTATAATGAGACAAAAGACATACCGTTCAACCGCGGCCAGAAAATCAACGAGCACAGGATAGACAGTGTCACACTCGAAAACCCGAAACTATGGAGTTGCGAGACGCCGCACCTATACAAAGCCATACTCACATTATACAGACCTGACGGCACTGTGGCTGACAGAACATCGGAAACTTTCGGTATACGCAAAATCGAGTATTCACCGGCATTCGGTTTTAAACTGAACGGAAAGAAAGTGGTTTTCAAGGGAATAGCCAATCACCACACTCTCGGAGCACTTGGTGCCGCCGCATACCCGAAAGCCATGGAGAAAAGAATACGGCTGTTAAAGCAGTTCGGCTTCAACCATGTGCGCACATCCCACAATCCATACAGCAAGTCGTTCCTAGACCTTTGCGATAAATATGGAATGCTTGTGGTAGACGAACTATACGACAAGTGGCTGACACAGTTTGCAGGCGGCCGCACGGAGTGGCTCAACCTGTGGCAACACGACATTCCTGAATTTATCCGCCGCGACCGGAACCATCCGTCGGTGGTGATGTGGAGTCTCGGAAACGAATTGCAGACATACTGGTCGCTGCCGTTTGCCGACTGGGGAGTGACACCCTTCCGCATGCAGCGCGAACTGTTACGACGCTACGACAAGACACGCCCAGTCACTGTAGCCATGCACCCACGCGGACGCAACCAGAAGACCGACTCGCTGCCGGCACCGCTTGTGCACGAGACGGATATCGCATCATACAATTACAGATACATGTATTTCCCTGGCGACGGGCGACGTTTTCCAAACCTGATTTTCTACCAAAGCGAAGCCAACACCGCCATGATGGGTCCGAACTACTATGAGATGGATCTCGACAAAGTGGTGGGTCTGGCATACTGGGGCATGATAGACTATCTCGGTGAGTCCAACGGATGGCCGGCAAAAGGCTGGTCGCAGGGAATATTTGACATATCGCTCGAACCTAAACCAATAGCCTACTTCCTCAAGAGTATCTTTGTTCCGGAAGAACCTGTGGTACATATCGGCATAATAGACAGTGACGACAATACAGTGTGGAACGATGTGAAGGTTGGTACGCAACGCATGTCAGACCACTGGAACAGGAAAGCCGGCAGCTCGATGTCACTTTATACATACACCAATGCCGACGAGGTGGAACTGTTGGTAAACGGCAAGAGTGTCGGAACAAAGCAGAACACAAAGAATCCAAAGAACAGGAACAAAATAAAATGGGATAACGTGAAATACGAAGCCGGCAACATAGAAGCTGTAGCCAAAACGGGAGGTAAGGTTGTTGCACGCCATAAAATAGAGACAACCTCAGAGGCCGTAACGCTGAAAGCAGCATCGGACAATCCCGAATGGAAAGCCGACGGAATGGACCTCCAACACATCCGCATTGAAGCGGTAGACAAAAAAGGCCGCCGAGTGAAAGGAGCCTCAAGCAAGGTGACATTCACTGTTGACGGCCCGGCCGAGCTCGCAGGAGTAATCAACGGAGACATAACAAGCGAGGAACTGACCGTAGGCAACACAAGAAGACTGTACAACGGAACCGCGACCGCCATATTACGCTCGACTGGAGCTGCAGGCAAAGTGATACTGACGGCTACAGCCGACGGACTGAGACCGGTAAAATTGATATTGAAAACCAACTGACACCGACAGTAATCCACAAAAGCGGAGTGTGAATATATCAATAATATCATACTCCGCTTTTTTGTTGAATATAATTCCAACATATTTTAAGTCAGCATATTTGGTTATTTCATGTTTAAATAATAACTTTGCAAACGACACAATTAAATCCTTAAAATGGGCCGAAATACGAAAACAAACAAGTTTATAAAGAATATTGTAATATTGGGTGACTTTATCATTCTCAATATTCTATTCCTGATTTGCCATTATGTGTATGGCGGATGTATATACAACAACGACATTGACCCTATAAGATCGTTATTCATTGTCAACATGGCAATGGCTGTGGCCCAGTATTTCTTCTCAACCATTGTGCATTTAAGACGCTCTGCTCCCGAACAGGTTCTCCGTCAGGTCACATTATTGGTGCTTGCACAAGGCATCGTTGAGTACTTCATTGCTGAAGTTGTATATCTCTATAACGGATATACGTTACCTAACATCATGCTCATCATACGTTTCACGTTCATACTGTACTGCGGAATAATATTGTCCCGTTATGTCGAGAGGTGGGTGATAAAGCATTACAGACGCTCGGGGCGCAATATTCGTAAAGTGCTGTTCATCGGATCCGACGAATCCGTATTGTCTATATATTCCTATCTCGCGGATGACCCGTCGATGGGTTACCGCATAGTTGGATATTATTCGGACAAAACAATAGAGAATTGTCCTGACAGGCTAAATCATATAGGAACTACAAAAGATCTGGACACCATCATAACATCAAAAACCTCCAAACCCATCGCAGACGACATTTATTGCTGCCTGCCTGTCGAAGACAATGAAAAGATAAGAAAAGTGATGCGCTATTGCAATAGCAACGTGGCACATTTCTATTATATTCCGGTCATTTCGCAAGTGTTTGGAAGTACATTCAGATTAGAATCTGTAGGTGAGACGATGGTTTTCGCAAATCATCTCGAGCCACTTATGAAGCCTATGAACAAGTTTATAAAACGGCTTTTCGACATTGTAATGTCGTTGATTGTCCTGTTCTTTGTGGCGCTTTTGATTCCATTTGTTGCACTGATAATAAAAATCCAAAGTCCCGGACCTGTATTTTTCAGCCAGGTACGCACAGGATTAAACGGCCATAACTTCAATTGTTACAAGTTCCGCTCCATGCATGTCAACAAAGACGCGGATCTTGTCCAGGCTACTGAAAATGATCCAAGAAAGTTTGCTTTCGGAAATTTCATGCGTAAATCCAACATCGACGAGCTGCCGCAGTTTTTCAATGTGCTTATCGGTAATATGAGCATAGTAGGCCCCCGCCCCCACATGCTTCATCACACAAAGGTATACAGAGAGCTTATAGACACATACATGATACGCCATTTCGTAAAGCCCGGCATCACAGGATGGGCACAAGTAACAGGTTTCAGAGGCGAAACAAAGGAACTTTGGCAGATGAAAGGTCGCGTAAAGCGTGATATATGGTACATTGAGAATTGGACTATATGGCTTGATTTGCGAATAATATGGAAGACAGCAAAACAAATGATCGTGCATGACAAAAAGGCATATTAAGTACGTATCTCGGTGAACAGCGTGTGCATATATCTATACAGTCTCCATAAACACACGGATTCAGATGGCCGTCATTAAATATGTAATCAAGTCCAACTATTTATTTCATCGGATGTTGCCATGTTGAAACTTCATTTATTTCATGGGATAGTGATTAATGCAAAATAACAATGAATATATTTTGGTATCTCATAAATATTTTATACCTTTGCACCCGATTTAAGGGTTCCGTAGCTCAGTTGGATTAGAGCAACGCCCTTCTAAGGCGTGGGTCTAGGGTTCGAATCCCTACGGAATCACGGAAAGAGACACAGTTTTTGTGTCTCTTTTTCTTTTGGCCATCAAATAGTTATAGAATTATTAATTATATGGTATCACCTAAACATTCTGACTGCTGACTGATATTTTAACCCCCGTTTTGCACTGTTTTACATCATTATATGATACTTTTGTGATACCAATTTGTGATACTAAAAGAAACGTCATACTTAATATTCAATGACAGAATTGTGTTTGACAGAAAGAAAAGAGACCAAAGCACGCATATCACCATGCCGACATCACCGTATCGGACAGACCACAACGAACGATTATCAAGGCCATAAATTGTTTTTAACGCACAAACAGCCTGTTTCTCATTATTTATATGTAAATTTGTGGCAAACATTTGTTTATAATTAATATGGACATTACCGAAAGATTCTTAAACTACACTAAATTCGACACGCAGTCGGCAGAAGACAGCACGAGCGTGCCAAGTACATCGAAACAACTTGTTTTTGCCGAGTATCTAAAAAAAGAACTCGAAAACGAAGGGCTTGACGATGTCGAACTCGACGACAAAGGCTATATATATGCCACCCTTAAATCAAACATAAAGGGCAAAGTGCCTACAATAGGATTTATCAGCCACTACGACACAAGCCCCGATTGCAGCGGCGCAGACATAAAACCAAGAATAGTCAAAGACTACGACGGAGGCGACATCATGCTCTCGGAAGGCATAATCTCATCGCCGAATAAATTTCCCGAACTGCTCGCACACGTTGGAGAAGACCTTATCGTGACCGACGGGCACACATTGCTCGGCGCTGACGACAAGGCCGGTATCGCTGAGATTATACAGGCCATGTGCTATCTCAGAGACCACAAGGAAATAAAGCACGGCGACATCCGGGTCGCATTCAATCCTGATGAGGAGATTGGCATGGGTGCCCACCATTTCGATGTGGAGAAGTTCGGCTGTGAATGGGCATATACCATGGACGGTGGAGACATTGGAGACCTCGAATTCGAAAATTTCAATGCCGCATCGGCAAAAGTGAGCATAAAGGGCGTAAGCGTGCATCCCGGCTACGCCAAGGGCAAAATGATAAACGCCAACATGCTCGCCGCAGAGTTTGCGGCCATGCTTCCGGCCGACGAGACCCCTGAAACAACCGAGGGCTACCAGGGATTCTATCATCTGCTGGGCATCAAGAGCAACATTGAGAGTGCCACGATGTCATATATCATACGTGACCACGACCGCCGGAAATTCGAGGCCCGCAAGGATTTCATAATGGAATGCGTGGAGAAAATCAACGGAAAATACGGCGAAGGCACGGCAACGGCTGAGGTGAAAGACCAGTATTACAACATGAAGGAGAAGATAGATCCCAGCATGCACGTGATAGATCTTGTACTGAAAGCCATGCAGGAATGCGGAGTGGCTCCGAAAGTAGAACCGATAAGGGGCGGAACAGACGGTGCCCAGCTGTCATTCAAAGGTCTGCCATGCCCCAACATCTTTGCCGGAGGCGTCAACTTCCACGGTCCTTACGAGTTCGTGAGCATACAGTCCATGGAAAAAGCCATGGAGGTAATAGTCAAAATATGCGAGCTTACGGCCGGATATAACGACTGATTATGTACACGAGCATGTGAGTTCTGACTTAATATAACGACAGATTACGCATCAGGCTTAATATCACCGAACTAAAACGAGCGTGCGGAAAACCATTTCCACACGCCCGTTGTTTTTTATCTTGACTTGAACTGAAAAAAGTTGACACTTTTGAGAGCAAAACTCAGAAGAGCCAATGAAAACCAATGTAAAGAAGAAGTTAGTCTCCTATAGAAGACCCCCAGACGGGACACTGGGGACGACAAGAGGTAGAGCAGACTACATATCGCCACGATGATCAGGAAAAGATTTCCATCGTAAATGACTTTCTCCATGAGTGCCGTGATGCACAGGCGATTGTTGATAAATATCACATCAGTAGCGTCATGACCTTATATTCGTGGATGGGAATGGTAATGACTCAGACAGAAACGTTATCGTTGCAAGAACAAACCGAGGAAGATATGGCCGGGAAAAGCAAAGATGACCAGATCCGGGAACTCAAGGCACAGCTCAAGCAGGCACGTAAGGAAGCCGAACTTGAGAAACTTCGTGCCCATGCCTACGACACGATGATCAATCTTGCCGAGGAGACTTTCAACATTACCATAAGAAAAAAAAATCTGGCGCCAAACAGCAAGTCTGCTCCGTGAAGAGTCTCCGGAGCCTGCGCTGAAGACTCTACGCGGACTGTTTCGTTACAGCAGACAGTCATTCTATAACAGAATGGATGACAACGAATTTGCGGAAAACGCCATAGAGCCGTTGATTGTAGAGAAGGCTGAGGATTACCGCCAAGACAATCCCGGACTTGGATGCGCAAAGCTGTATCTGATTATCCGACGGATGTTTTGGTCGACGGGGTGTATGCCAGGACGTGACGCATTCATCGAACCGCTTCGTAAGAAAGGTCTCATGGTGCAGATAAAATGTCGTCGTCATTATAAAGCCACGGACACAAACCATCACTACCGCAAGTATGACAATCCCATAAAGGAGATAGTACCTGTACGTCCCAACGAGATATGGGGCAGTGATATAACATACGTCGAGACCGATGAGAGTGTATGTTACATGTCGTTGATTACAGATGCGTACTCACATAAGATCGTAGGCTGGGCAATCGGCCCGACACTCGAGACAATATATCCGTTGCAGGCACCGGGAGTGAGCACAGGACTTCCGACATGCTCAGCCGATGACATGCGCACACGCCCCTCGGCAAGCACGAGTGCGGCGTCTGACGGTGAATAGGCACATGCAGAGAATGACGTGCCGAGAACGGACACGGAATAGTAATCGGTAGTGACGATGAACGGATGACGGCTGTCTTTCGCCACATCGAAATAGGCCTCACAGCTGAGCCGCACCTCGCGCCGTGCGCCGATAAAGCGGTTTGGAAATTCAAGGACACTCTCACCATTGAGCCACACACGGGTGCAGTCGGCCAGAGTAACATCCGCACACTCACCGCGCGGGGTCTTCATAGCCATCATCATATAGTCTGCAGAAGACGGCAAGGCTTTCATGAACGACACGCTGTTGCCTTTCACCTCGTACTTATCGCCGTCGGCATCTGTCAGCTCCATGCTTCCGGTATTCTCTTCGTGCCTGATGACCTCAGCATACCTATGCCCATCGTTGCGGTTTCCGAGCACCAACACAAAGGCAAGGACACACGCCGCCACGGCCACCGCCGACCATATAAAGTATGAGGACAGCCCCGTACGCCGCTTTTTCGCCCGCACCGCTCATCACGGCATGCATACTGCCCCACTCCTCACCGTCATAAGACTCCAAGGTGTCGAGGACTCCGGCGGCCACCGTGTTGCCGGCTGTTTTAATGCGCCTGAGTTCTGACAAGGCCTTGCTACGCACGCAAGTATATAGATAGCAGCGGGCTTTCAATGCGTCTATACATCTGCGGTTGCTCCATACGGAAGCGAATCCATCGCCCACCGTGTCGCGGCATAAATCGTCTTCATCGAGCATCCGGCGCGCGAAGAAATAGCACCGCAAATACTCTTCACGGAACATCGTCTCAAATTCCTTTGCCCCAGTGTGTCCATCGCCTATGCTTCAGTCAACTCATTGAGCGATATCTCCTCACCGACAACCCATATTATGTCGCCCTTTCCAAACCTATATCCCGGCTCTATCTGCGAGAGAGTCTCCTCGCCTTCCTCCAATCCGACTACCATACAGTTATACTTGTCGCGTATGCCGCTTTCCCCGAGGGTCTTGCCTACAAACGGGCTTTTCCCGGTTATCACCATCTGGCGCAGCTTCATCTCACGTTTCTCAAATTCAAGGTCATCTCCATATACCTCGTCTTGAAGCGCACGGTTCATGCTCGTGAGCTGGTCGTCACTACCTACGACACGTATCCTGTCGGCAGGAAAAATGACAGCATCTCCCGCCGGGATGTTCAAACGCCTGTTGGCCCGCAGTATGCTGCTGACATGGACACCATATTTGTTTCGCAATCCCAGTTCACTCAGGGTCTTGCCTGCCCACAGCGAGTCGGCCGGCACGTCAAGGTCTACCATGTGGATATCTCTGTCGAGCAGATGACCTTCGTACAAAGGACGCTTACGGCCGTGCACCTGAGCCTCTATGTCGCGCGAACGCAGGTTATTCACAAACATGCGTTCCAGCTTAATGCTGCTGTGCTTCAACCGTCTCGACAGTACCATCACGATGACAAGCGCCACCGCTATGCTCACAATCAATGCCCCGGTGAAACGGCTCAGGTAGTTTATCACATAGAAAATAAAAGAGCACGCTATCACAATTCGCACGATGACAGTGAATATGAGCGGCAGGTGATTAAGCCTGCTGTCGCTCCACAGAGCCTTGAACTCATCGCTCCTGTTCTTCTTCATTATCATGGCACGCAGAAACGGTGATATGACAAGGATGGTGAGAGCGCCGCAAACGAAATCAACCGTATGGTGCCAGTCGGTAAACATGTGGCGGACGAACGGCAGGAACAACGTGAGCATGATGAATATCATCGCAAAAGACAATATAGAATATATCACGGTGTTCACCGTCAGTTGAGTCAACAGCGACTTCCACTTGTTCTTTGATGCCGAGGCCGACGGGTGACTGAGCGTTATGTGGTTCAGCACCACTATGACCTTTGACGGCAACCGCCTCTCCATGACCGAATACCACGGACCGGCGGCACGCATCATATATGGCGTAAGGAAAGTGGTAATCACCGATACGGCCACAACCACAGGATAAAGGAAGTCGCTGATCACTCCGAGCGACAGACCGAGAGAGGCTATTATGAAAGCGAACTCACCAATCTGAGCCATCGAGAAACCGCACTTGATTGCCGTTTTTAGCGGCTGTCCTCCGAGAAGATAACCGAACGATCCGAAAACGGCCTGACCTATAAGTATCGTCATCACGATAGCAACCACCGGCAGGGCGTAATCCACAAGTATTCTCGGTTCCACAAGCATGCCCACCGACACGAAAAAGACTGCTCCGAAGAGATTTTTCACCGGCTCGACAAGTTTTATTATCTTGTCTGCCTCAACAGTCTCGGCAAGTATGCTGCCCATGACAAACGCTCCGAAAGCGCTGCTGAAACCCACCTGAGTGGAGACAACTGCCATCAAACAGCACAAGCCGAGAGCCACGATGAGCAGCGTTTCATCATTTATAAGCTTACGGACACGACGCAGGAATATAGGAATAAGGAAAATCCCGACCACAAACCAGAGTATAAGGAAGAAACCGATACTTATCACACTGCGTAGCATCTGACCTCCGTCGGGACTGCTTCCGCCTGCAACAGCCGCCAGCATGACCATCATTACGATTGCAAGCACGTCTTCAAGTATGAGAACACTCATCACAAGACCGGCAAAATGCTGCTGTCTCAGACCGAGGTCATCGAACGCTTTGTATATAATGGTGGTTGAACTCATGGCCAGCATACCGCCAAGAAAGATGCAATCCATCTGCCGCCATCCGAAAAGATTGCCCACGGTGATACCCATCATCATCATACAGAAGATGATGGTGCAGGCCGCTATCACGGGAGCTGCACCCATTTTAAGTATCTTCTTGAAGGAAAAATCAAGCCCGAGCGAGAACAAAAGAAAGATGACACCAATGTCGGCCCAGGTCTTTACATCCGCACTATCCACCACAGACATGATATACGGCATGTGAGGACTTACCAGAAAGCCTGCCACAATGTAGCCAAGCACCAACGGTTGCCGTAATTTCTTGAAAATAAGTGTCACTGTTCCCGCCACTATGAGAATAAGAGCGAGATCTTTTACTAACGCTGGTAACTCTGCCATGGAATGTATTATATTATTTTATGGATCACCCGACAGGGAAAACAAGTATGCTTGGATGCCCGGAACGCATACGGATACAGTCTTTAATACCACCGCACGGAATTACTGTAACTGCTGCGTTTGTCGTATTTCAAGGCATCAGTAAGCGTGGCGGCATTGCAGCGGAACGAGAAGTTGTAACTCGTATATGGCGCAAGCACCACCGAACACGACATGTTGAAACAGTGTAAATCACGGTTCAGTGACGCCGTTGTCATCGAAATCTTCTTGTTCTCAAAGTCATAACCCGACGAGAAACTGATGTTCCACCCGTCACTTATCCGCACATTACCGCTGAAGTTGAGCGTCTGCATGAACGAATAGGGATACCGCATCCTGTCATAGTCGAACTTTCCGCCCGTATCTTCGCGCATGGATATTCCGTAACCGAAACTCAACGACCAGGGCATGCTGAAATCCATATATCCGTCTTCGTCTGTCTCGGCCTTTCCGGCGTTCTCCTTCCGTGCGCCGTTACGAGCCTTTTGCAGTGTCTTGTCCTCGTTGGTCTCACGGTCGAAATAGTCGTCCCCATCATCGGTGTCATAATCGCTGCCCGCATCATTCTTGTCCACACGCTCACCACGCAACCATTTGAAGAAGTTTGCCACCTTCTTATTATCCAACGTGTACGATATATTCTGAGACATGCCCTGAAACCGTCCGAACTTTCCCTGACTATACCTCGTGGTACGGTTGCTGACGCGGGGTCGCCCCTTATCGTCCAGTTCATAAGCGTATGTGGCGAAGACGGCATTCATATTGAAAGTATAGCTCTTTGTCAGTTTAAGCCGCAGACGGGTACTCAGATCGCTCCACGGTCTTATGTCGGTAGCCATATTATATGACATGCTTGCTCCTAGCTCATCGATGATGCTGATCTTCTTCACTCCGGTGGAATCCTTGTCGCTTCTTATCTTCATCTCTATGTTGTTGGAGATGTCCATCAATATGCTTCCGGTCTTTCCTCTGCCGGGAACACCATAGAGCCCGTTTGAATATGGCGAATATTCGACTATGGACACATTTCCCTCGGAATCCGTTTTCTGGTATGTGTCGTAATATCCGTAACGTTTGGTGCTGAAATCGGGAGAATAGTTGAAACTCACCTGCGGCGTGAAGACGTGACGGATGGCTATTACTTTGTCACCGAACAACTTTTTCCACGGCACAAACATACCATAGAGCTTTGTCGATGCGCTCACACTCATGCGCCAATCGTAGATATTGTAGAAACCGTCTATGGTGTCGGTCACCTCCCGTTGCCTCGTCTCGTCCCACGAACGCATTATCTTGTTGGTATACATTCTGTCGGTGAAGTTTATCGACGGGTTGATGTTCAGATAGTTGAAGAGCGTGAAGTTACCACTGATCGGTATGTTGTGCTGCATTCCGTTACGCCAGTCGCGTGTCAGTTTCGAGTGTAGCAGCTTGTCTTCTTTCGTTGTTATCGAGTTGCTCAGATGTCCGGTATAGCTCAACGAAATCTTCTCATACCACCGCTGCTTGCCCGCCATCTTCTTCCTTTTAAATGGATAGAAACGGCTTATGGATATGTTTACATCTGGAAGAGTCAGCGCAATGGTGGAGTCTATCATGTTCTGGTTGAGGTTCATCGTCGTGCTGAGCGTCATGCCGATACTCGAAAAAGTGTTGGTCATGCTCACGGATGACGTTCGTGTGCTCTGAGTGTAACTCTGAGGGTTGTACATGCTCGTGAGGTTGTTGCGCTCATAACTGCTCGTGGCGAAGTTCACGCTTGCCGAAAGCGTGCGGAACGGATTGGCTTTCGTGTCCTGACGGTGGCTCCACTGTATCTTGAAACTCGTCTGCTTGGAATAGTCGGGCATGTTCTTCTCACCGTTTATCGTGTTCTGATAGCTGGCAAAGAAACTTCCGCTATACCTGTAACGTTTCCTGTAATTAGACGCTGCCGACAATCCCCACGAGCCCTTGGTGTATATCTCACCTATCAGTTTTAAGTCCACCATGTCGTTGATGGCAAAGTAATAACCGCCGTCGCGCAGATAAAAACCACGCTCGGTCTCATCACCGTAAGTCGGCATGATAAGTCCGCTCGAATAACTCTTGGTAAACGGGAAGAATCCATAAGGTATGGCGAGGGGCAACGGCACATCGGCCACAACAAGATATGCAGGCCCGAAAGTGGCATCCTTGCCCGGCCGCACCTTTGCTCTCGACATGGCTATGTAAAAATCCGGATGCGGCTTGTCGCATGTGGTATACCGGCCATGCTGCAAGAACAGTTCGCCGTCAGAGTTACGCTTCGACAGCTCACTTGTCAGATATCCGTCTTCCTGCTGAGTATACACATCGCTTATCAATCCTTTCTTTGTCTTGAAGTTGAAAGCCATGGTATCGCTCTCATACTTGTCACTGCCCATCGAGAACACCGGGGTACCGAACACCGCTCCCGTAGAGTCTTTAGCTCCCGTGGCATGCACCAAGCTGCTGTCCATGTTCATGTATATCCGGTCGCTCTTTAGATCCATGTCCTGATAAAGCACGTGAGAGTCGCCGAACAGGTAGGCTATTCCTGTACCTGCCTCGTATACGACAGAGTCTTCCGCAGAGTACGTCACGGGAGAGTCTATACCGTTCTTTCTCGCCCTGTTAGCGCTGTCAAGCGCCAGCGAATCGTCTATAGCCCTATTGTGATGATATATCGCAAGTTGCAGCGAGTCCATCGTGTTAGTATCCGGTCCGTCATGCAAAGGTGTCACAACGGTGTCCGCCGTCAGCGTGTCCAAGCCCGTACTGTCAACGGCCGCCACTGCCATCACGCTGTCTTTCACGGCTTTTCCGGCTTCCACAATCATGGAATCAGACACGGCCGTGCTCTTCACCTCGTCATTGAAAAGCACTAAAGGTGCCTCCGCCATCACAAATATGAAAGCGAAAAACATCAAAAAAGTCAACGTCTTTTTTCTCACGGGTGCAAAAGTACGTATAAAATAGTTAAAAACGCCCGGCTTTCAAATATTTAACGTTAGGTCCGCTCAATTTAATACGATGCCGAAGCTTTCACTTATTGGCGGATCCGGACACCTTGATGCAAACCGGCCCGCCACCGGGGTTGAAGTCTATCAAACTGCTGTCACCCCTAACAATAACATCGAGATTCCGGCCATCCTGCCGGGCCGATACCACAACCCTGCCGACTATCATCGTCAAAGGCTCGCTGAATATCTCACGGTCTAACGGAAGCGACGGCCGAACAGTGATCTCATCACCCCTCTCCCTCACTTTCAGCCTGACGGCGTCACGCTCTTTTACGTATGCTGAAACATCGTGAAACGTACCTACCCAAACGCTGTCCCGCAGTGAGCCCACATACGCCAGGTGGTTCCACAATATCCGCAGATCGCTGAAATGGTCATAGCCATAACTTATACCATGCGTCATTCCCACGCCCCACTTGCGGTCTCTGATCAGCAGTGCGACCCAGTTTCGAAGCCAGGCCTCGTCCCGTTTAGAACCGATGCTCACCTGTTCAACACGCGAACCGACACGCCCGAACTCGCAATACTTCACTTTCTCCAGACTTTTTGCGTTGCCCGGATAGAAATATGTTCTCGGAAAACGGCCGGTATGCTTCCATATCACTGTGTCGTTGTGCTGCACCTCATAGCGCAGTGCCTCGCCTTCCAGTCTGTTCACATTCACATGCGCCCACCCGTGCGATGTTATCTCATGCCCGGCATCGCTCATCTCACGCAACATTTTCCACGTCATGCGGGGCTTTTCCCTGACGAGGACATCCGACGTGTCGCCGGCGGCAATCAACTGTTCGTAACGGTCTGTTATCTTTCCGTTGACACAGAACGTCCCCTTAATACCGTATTCATTCAATCGTGGATACAGTTCGGTGTAGTGTTCGAGCAGTCCGTCATCAAACGTATAGCTTACAGCAGCCGGCCTGTCTCCCTTAAACTTTGCTACCGCCACCTCTGTCTGCGCCTGCAAGCATGCGGCACATGGAAACATTATATTTACAAGTAGATATCTTGGTTTCATAAAACACGTTGTAACATCATCAAACAACAACATCCGGCGCAACTCCGCACGTACCGAACGGCAATGGCACGGCAGACCCACATACATGATATATAACGACCTTTACACATGATATATTATGCAACGTGAGAGCTAATTATCCTGTAAAAAGCAAATAACGGGTGTCATGGCATAGAAACAAACATATCCCGGCAGTTTGTTATTTGTAAGAATTATATCATAAAAAAAGCACTTTGCTTTTTCTCATTCTACATCGACGAACACGATACATACCGCGATACACAAGATGACGGGATGATTGCATGATGATAAAAAAATGCTTTTTCCCTGCAACGGGACGCTCGTTGTAACGTGTTTGGCAAGTAAATGCAAGACGTTTGGATACCCGTTGGATCGCAACGGGTATCCAAACGCAGAGCAACGGGACGCTAAACGGCCGACAAACCTCCACAGAAAGTTATCGTTTGAAGCGAAAGCAAACTTCTTTTTCGCATATCATATTTATATTCAAACAGTTACACAAAAGCCAAAAATACGGAGATATTTACGGCCACTTGATTTAAATTTTGAAACAATCGATTTATGGAAGACTTTTTGTAAATATTATTCAAACAAAATAACATTATCAGTCAACGTGTTTCATACTTTGCAAAACAGAAACATTAACACCAGCAGGCTGAAATCTTTCGAAACAAAAAAGCTCAGCCTGCCGGTATCTTTCTCTTATTTTTTTCGTAATTTTGGAAGTCTTTTGCAACCTCCTTTGTATTAAGAGGTTTGAAAGAAGAACTGAAAAGAGGGTAACGAATTGGCAACCGTGTCTGTTTCTGCGCTTTGCTGTGAATTGCTATCAATGTCACTCGTCTTGATGCAAAAGTAGCAATAAAAATCGAAAACGGATCAAACACACCTGTAATATTTTTCTAAATCTGCGAATGCGTTTTGTTGCTTACATTTTTTATCCGTAAATAAGTCTTCGATTTGCGATTCCTTTGTCTTCGGACTCATAAAAAACAAGTTTAGTCCGTATAGCCAATAGGATAAACTAAACCTTAGAATTCGCCATCATTTACATTTCAAGTACAACAAAATATAAAGTAATGTCTTTACGATTTCTTATTTGCTCACCACATCAAAAGTTTTCCTATATTATTCTTTTTGAGAAATCCAAATAGAAACGAGGTGTTCTCTAATTAATTTCTTAACTTTGCAAACAAATTAGGAATTCTATGGATATTAAGAAACATATTACAGCATTAGGATTTGTCCCCCAAAACGGAACGAATGGCATTTATCATAAAATATATGTTGATTATGCTATAGAAATTGACTTTGAAAAACAAAGCATTAACTATGGCAGTGATATTATTGCCGAAAGCAAGACTACACAAAATTTCTCACAGCCCGAAAATTTTGTAGTGCTTGAGTGTGTTGACAGATTACTCTGTAAAGGATATAAACCTCAGAATATAATTTTAGAAAAGACTTGGCCATCTGGACATGGTACATCAGGACGATTGGATATTTGTGTTAATCGCGAAGATGGTACACCATATATGCTTATCGAATGTAAGACATTTGGCAAGGAGCACAATAAGGAGTTAGTTAGAATCCGTAAGGATGGTGGACAATTATTCACGTATTTCCAATTATCTGGAGGCAAGGCTGATGTGCTAATGTTATATGCATCAGAGTTGAAAGGCAATAAGTTTGTATATGTGAATGAGATTATCAAGATTGAAGATGATTATCGCAATGGTGATGTTAAGGATATTTACGAAAAATGGAATAAGCTTACCAAAGATAACGGTGTCTTCGATTCTTGGGTGCAACCATATAATTTCCAAAGCAGGGCTTTAACAAAGGAACAATTAAAGGAGATTAAAGCAGAAGATTCAAGCTTTATCTTCAACCGTTTCCTTGAAATACTGCGCCACAATGTGGTATCTGATAAGGGAAATGCTTTCAATAAGATATTTACGCTCTTCTTGTGTAAGGTTTATGATGAAACAACTACAGGTAAGGGTGAAGAATTAAAGTTCCAATGGCTTGAAGGACGAGACAATCACGTTGATTTCCAACTTCGCTTGACAGACCTTTATAGCAAAGGAATGAAAAAATTTTTAAACAGGACTGTTAGCGATTTCAACAATGAGGACTTTGATAAGCGTTGTGCTAACCTGAATGAAGATACTAAACGGTATCTTTTAAGAGAGGTAAACAAACTCCGTCTTGAAAAGAATAATGAGTTTGCAATCAAGGAGGTGTATGACAATTCTTCATTTGAAGAAAATGCAAAGGTTGTAAAAGAGGTTGTAGAGTTGATTCAGGGATATAGAATCCGATACAACAAGAGACAGCAATATTTGTCTGACTTCTTCGAACTACTACTTACTACTGGTCTCAAACAAGAGGCTGGACAGTATTTCACACCTGTACCTATCGCACAATTTATCATAAAGAGTCTTCCTCTAGATTCTATTATGACAGAAAAGCTATCTCGTAAGGATGGTGAAATTTTGCCATATATGATTGACTATGCTGCTGGTAGCGGACATTTTATCACAGAGTTTATGCACGAAATACAAGACATCATAAACGGGTGTGATACTTCCAAATATATCGAAGAAACAAGAAAACATCTTATTAATTGGCAGAATTGCCATTTCGATTGGGCTACAGATTATGTATATGGCATAGAAAAGGATTATCGACTTGTGAAAGTTGGTAAGGTGGGTTGTTATTTGCACGGTGACGGTTTGGCAAATGTTATCCTAAGTGATGGACTTGCCAATTTCTGCAACAACAAAGAGTATAAAGGTAAACTACGTAAGCAAGCAAATGATGAACAAAAGGATAACCAACAGTTTGACATTGTTTTGAGTAACCCTCCATACTCTGTATCTTCATTTCGACAGACTACTCGTGATTACTATACAGAGCAAGATTTTGAATTGTATAATTCTCTAACAGACAACAGTTCTGAAATAGAGTGCCTGTTTGTAGAGCGTACGAAGCAGTTACTTAAAGATGGCGGTATAGCAGGAGTTATTCTCCCAAGTTCAATATTGAACAACTCTGGCATCTATACGAAGGCTCGTGAGATTATATTGCAATACTTTGATATTGTCGCAATAGCAGAATTGGGTAGCAATACCTTTATGGCTACCAACACAAATACTGTTGTTCTATTCCTTCGTCGTAGAGATAATTATTTTGCGGCCAACACAAAGAATGCTGTTGATACATTCTTCCGTACATTGAATGATGTAACTATTAATGGCATAGAAACTCCTGTCTCAAAATATGTATCTCATGTTTGGGAGGGACTTGATTATACAGATTATGTTACATTGTTACAGAAATCACCAAATGATAAAGTAAAGGCACACGAAATATATGCAGAGTATAAAAAGAAAATCTCTGCCAAAAGTGATGCAAAGTTACATGAAACAGTATTAAGTATAGAAGCTGAAAAACTTTTGTATTTTATTTTGGCTTATCCTCAAAAGGTTGTTATTGTTAGGAGCGGAGAGAAAGATGTAGAAAAACGTTTTTTAGGCTACGAGTTCTCAAACCGTAGAGGTAATGAGGGTATTCATGCAATTCAAAAAGGCAAAAACATTGATGAGTGTACACAGCTCTTCGATATCAGTAGCTGGGATAATCCTGATAAGGCAAGTACTTATGTATATCGAGCTTTCAAGGGCGACTGTGTTTCACCGATTGCAGAGAATATGCAATCACATATTAGTCGTATGTCTTTAGTAGATATGCTATCTTTTGAGAGAGATACTTTTGAAAAGTTCCTTTCAACTACGGCAAAAAAAAAAGTAAAATTCAGCGATAAATGGGAACATGTGCGCATTCCGAACTCTATTGATAAAATCAATGGTTCAATGACCAAAATTCCAGAATCTGAAATTTTGATTGCTGGTAAATATCCTGTTTATACTCAAGATATTCAGAATGATTCTGCTGGATTTTCAAATAACACCAATCCTATAACTGATGTGCCTGTGGTTTTATTTGGAGACCACTCTTGTGCTGTAAAGTTCATCGACCAGCCTTTTTTTAGAGGTGCAGATGGTACGGTTTTATTGAAACCCAAGAAGGAATATAATCCTAAATACTACTTTTATGCTATTGAATATATTGTAAACAGATTTTTAGATAAGACAAAATATGAACGGCATAATAAGTATTTGCAAGCATTATATATTCCGAACCCTCCTACTGATATACAGCAACAAATTGTAACAGAAATAGAACAAGTAGTTAATGCCAAAGCACTATTAACACAACAGATAAAACAGAAAGAAAATGAGATAGAAAATTTCTTATCTTCTATCCAATATGAGGATGATAGTCTAAAAACTATTGCCCCTTTTGCGACTAAATCTATTAAGTACTTTGAAATAGAGTCTGAAACATATATCACAACCGACAATATGCTTCAGAACAAATTAGGAATTGTGTCATTTGAAGGAGAGGCGAATATTTCATCAATTACGGAGTATAAGAAAGATGATATACTGATTTCTAATATTCGCCCATATCTAAAGAAAATTTGGTTTGCGGATAAAGACGGTGGGTGTTCGAAAGATGTTCTTGTATTAAGGTCAGCCGATACAAATAAATATCTTCCAAAGTACATTTTCTATATGCTTCGTAGAGATGTATTCTTTGAATATGTAATGGAAGGTAAAAAGGGTATCAAGATGCCACGAGGCAATAAGGAAGATATAATGAAATATAAAATTCCGATGCCTTGTATCGATGAACAGAAACGCATTGTAGCCCAGATAGAAGTGTTAGAATTAGAGATTGCTAAAGCTCGCACTTTGACAGAAAATGCAGCGAGTGAGAAACAAGCAATACTTGATAAATATTTGTGATTATGGAAACAGTTGGTGCTATACAGGAAACATATGATATATGGAGTTGGTTGTTACCACTCATCAGTGGAGCTATAGGTGCTTTAATCGGCACTTATGGAGGCTCTTATTTTTTACATTGGAAGCAAGAAAAGAAGATCAAGAATGTGCGTTCAATGGCCGTTAAAGCATTAGATATTTTCAAAGAATATGCTCAGCATAAGAAGAGTTATGCTGATTCAGCTAATGAATTTAATACAAGACTTAATGTCTCTGAAAAGAGAGCGGTTGTTGTAGCATTGCACAAACTTGGAGTTCCGTTTGAGGCTCCAACTAGAGACACTTTTGATATCAAAAGTATAAGATTTCAAAATATTACAATAGATAAGGATGAAATTGTAGCAATGATCGTACAAATAGATAAAGGTAATTGCGATACACTATTCTTTACTGATATAGAATCATATTTCACTACAAATCTTAGACTTAATGCTGTTAGAAATGTGGGCAAGAAATATGTTGAAGAAGTTCATGCAAAAAGTTGGGTGGAGAAAGAAAAGCCTAATACAATTGTGAATCCTGTAGATTGGTATAAACATTTTACACCAGGAGAACTTCAAACCATATTAGTACTGAGAACACAATTAGCAAACACAGACTATTTTTCTCAAAATGGACGGGCAGATTCGAATAAGATTAAGGATTTGATTAGAGAAATCGAGATTGGCCTTTGGGATAATTATTTATTCTACGACTATGAGTCTTTCACAAATATTCAAGCGCAGCATAATTTGGCAAATGTTGTGCAAAGTATGATAATGATGAATCAGCAACAAGTTAACAATGCTCCACAAAAAACAGAAACAGCTTAAAGTAATTAAACAGTAATGGCGACCGCATCAAGTGGTCGCCATTACTCGCTTCAAGTTTCATGATTCTACTTTTTTTTTTGGGGGGTAATTGATTGTTATAGATGATAACATAATAAATCATTTGCGATAAATGGGTACCAATCTATTGCTGCAAATGGTGTGCAAGAGTCATTATCTAACATATCTTGTTCACCCTCTTCGATCAATAATGTCCATAGAGTAAACCTTTTATATTTCCCTGGTTGTATATCTGAAGCAGCTACAACCTCATTCCCCGTTTACATTTCTTCTTCCTACGAAGTATATCCGCCATCTCCTGATTAGCTTCTGCATCAGTGGCGTTTGGAAAAGGCGCGTGAGTTTGACCCCTTCGGGCATAATAAGATTGACCCCTTCGGGCATAATAAAAATGACCCCTGTCGATGATACGGCAGGGGAATTTTTTGTAGTTTTGAGAATCCTTGTCCTGGCACGGCGGGGGTTCAATATCAAAT
>ERZ777011.220-NODE-220-length-93972-cov-35.231715_pt1 | contig 93972 bp, 57 predicted proteins | sample MGYA00374964_ERZ777011 | MGnify/ENA primary metagenome ERZ777011 (study PRJEB29310, sample SAMD00008975) | mouse gut metagenome | study: EMG produced TPA metagenomics assembly of the Metagenome analysis of fecal microbiota from mouse which was promoted... | reverse complement strand
GGTGGATGTAATTTTTGCCTCATTTTATTTGGATTTTAATATAGTTCGTACTTAACGCTCCCATAGAAGAAGGAGAGATTGAGTTTGACTATTGTGTTAGTGAAATCAAAAGCTTTGAGGATGCTCATTCATATTTTGAAATGGTTTCATGGTGCATCGTAATTTCTGAAGAATCATTCAAGGAGTATACCTCAAATGGCAATCGATTCTACTTTTGTGGCAATGGAGAGTGGTGGGATGTTCCTTGTATACCAGGCATGGGCTTTCCACATGACAAGTATGGCTATTCACTAATGGCGGTAGAAATTACACCGGATAATCAAATCGCATCTGTGACCAGTCGCTGGAATACATGCGCAGGAGACACAGGTGAATTTCTGTCTTCTGAAGAACTCTGGAGGATTTTGGGTGAAGAAAACTTCAATAAACTCTTTTCAAAATGATCCCAACACAGCATTTATGATACTAATTGACGTCTAAAATATGCTATAACGACCCCGTATGTGTGAGAAACCAACATGACATACTCGGATATTCAATAGAATTTAGTAAATTTGCGTTTGAAATCAGTATAGTCTGATTTTGTAACATATTGAATAAGCGAAGCGTTATGCTTTCTTGTTGACGGAAACCTGAGAAATTTCTATAATCAGACAAGGAAGGCATAATGGTTTCTCACGCATAGCGTGGGCTGCCATTACTGCATCTGTCTGTAAGGTTTTCTCAGGACCTCCGTTAACGATGTGCTAAGGCGGTTCGCGCTTTTATTTCAACACAATCAAACATTTATATATGGACAAAGAAACAGAAATTTACAAGATGGATCCGACATCATTGTTGAATCCGGATGCGCCGTTATTTACGGTCTTATGCAACAATCCGCCTGAATGGTGGAGAAGACTCGCTGAGGATTCTGAATTATATATCGAAATCCGAAAAGAGAATAAAATCCACGTGTATTTCTATGGTGCTCGCATAGCTGAGATTGAATATAAGTCCGCCTCGGTCACCGCTATATGTCACAATAAATATATCTTTGGCAGAAAAGATGTCAAGGATGGGTATGGCTCATGTATCCATCTCCTTGAGAAGAATCTTAAGAAACTTAAAGATAATGCGATTCAGTATTATGTCAAGGATACGGAGGGAGAAGACACATCGGAAAAGCGAATTCAAGGCCGATTGAGAATCGACAATAATTATCGCTATATCGATACCGAGTTTGAGCATTCTTACAGCCAGTATGGAAGAAATGACTTTATTCGTTTTGATCTCGTGGCAGTAGATAATAACGTGCTAAAGATTGAAGAACTAAAGAGGATTGGAGATTCCCGTTTACGTACTTCTGATATGGAAAATAATCCTCCAGAAGTTTTAGCACAAATGAAACGATATTCCGACTTTATAGAAGCAAATAGAGAAGAACTGTGCTCTTATTATCAAACATTACTTAAAATAAAAGCTGAGTTGGGACTTCCGATGCCGATAAGTTATGACATGGATAAGCCATTGGTATTAGATCCTACGCCAGTACTTCTAATAAAAAATCTCTACCAATATTCTAAAATGTGCGAGAAACGATATGAGCGAATCCGTGATATACGTGCGACTCTCGAAAAGAACAAAATTAAATATTATATTCTTCCATGAAAATCACAGTTCATCGTGGCTCCAATCAAATAGGAGGATGTGTTACTGAATACGAGTCTAACGGCTGGAAACTGTTTGTCGATTACGGCGAACAGTTGCCGGGCGCACCTATGCTTGACAAAAAGTTGGAGATAGAAGGACTTACCTGTGGAGACTTATCAAAGAGTGCTCTGCTGATAACACATTATCACGGCGATCATATAGGCAAGCTTTCAGAGGTGGCTGAGGCAATTCCTGTATATATGGGGTATACCGGCTGTGAAATTTACCGCAAACTTCAGCGACGCCTATCATATGTAAAAGGTGAGATAGGCGAAAAGGCGCGAAAATCGTACGAGCGTGCAGGACTAATCCACACATTTATGGAGGATGAGGAATTTTCGTTTGGACCGTTCTCTATTCGTCCGGTCAAGATGGACCACTCGGCATATGATTCTTATGGCTTTATCATTACTGATGGTGCAGATTAGTCTATAGTATTCCATACCGGTGATTTCCGCGCTCATGGTCTTTACGGTGATGAGTTCTGGGACACCATTTCCTCTTTACCCGATGCTGACGCTGTTGTATGTGAGGCAACCAATATTGAAAGGAGCCGAGATGAAGCCGAGCCAGAGTGGAAAATAGAAAAACATTTTAAAGAACTGTTCAAGCAAAATAAATACAACTCCGTATTTGTTTCATCCACTAATATTGACCGAATTTTTGGCATCTATCGCGCCGCTGCAGAGGCTGGCAGAATTGTACTGATGGATGAATATCAGTACGACATCCTTAACTCTGTAATAGGTAAAAATGACTGGATGCGTAATGAAACCGAACGTTTTGAGTTTATAGATGAGGATGGTTCTGAAGTGTCCGATACTTATGATTTGGGTTATGAGTTTGATAAAGGCCTCCCGTTTGTTCTCAAGCTTGATAGGACGGTTAAAAAGACTCCACGTTTTTATATCCCTGCCAAGCTCAGGAAATTGATAAATTGGAAAGGTTGTGTGCTGATAGCACGTCCTACCAAACAATTTGAGTCGCTTATAGAATCGTTTCCAGCGCATCAGAGCAAAAAGTATCTTTCTCAGTGGAAAGGATATTTAAATCCGGATTCACCTGCATATAATGAAGGCCTTGCAAAATCATTAGGGGCTGGGTATGACTATGTACACACTTCAGGTCATGCCGATGTAGATACATTAGGAACGCTTCTCAACCATTTGAACGCAGCCAAAATCATACCCATACATACAGAAAATCCCAAGAAATTCATGGAAACTTTCTATCCCCATTGGCCCGTACTCCTTCTCAATGATGGAGAATCATATATAATTACTGATGATTATTAATGAAAATACTCCACTTGTCCGACACACATAACTGTCATCATCGGCTTCGTGATTTACCCGATGCGGATGTGGTGGTACACTCAGGAGATTTCTGTATGGTCGGCATTGAGCAGGAAGCTCTTGATTTCCTCAATTGGTTTTGTGACTTGCCATACAAACACAAGATCTTCATTTGTGGTAACCATGACGATTGCCTCTATGGAGCCAACATAGACGGTTTGGATAATAACGTTCATTATCTGTGTAACTCAGGAATAGAGATTGAAGACGTGAGATTTTATGGAGTACCAATGTTTATGGGCGATTGCGTAACAGCTCGCCAGAAACATAATTATGCGCGGATTCCAGAAGATACAGATGTGCTGATAACACACTCTCCCGCCTACGGAATCCTTGATTCCGATGATGATAATATTAACTATGGGTCTGAGGTATTATTGAATGTAGTGTCAAAGATAAAATCCCGTATTCATCTTTTTGGACATATTCATAAACGACACGGGATAACAACTATCGGAACAATGACATTTTCAAACGGAGCGATAATGAAAGAAGACTATTCAAGCTTCAGCTTCAATATCCCTAATATCATTGAACTGTAGAATCCACAGCCGTACTTAAATAATCAAAACGCCACCGAGGAAGTGTTTCTCTCGGTGGCGTTGTTATTAATGTAGTTTTGGACCTTTTTGGCGTAGCTTGGCTTTCTGTTCGTCACGAAAACGGTGCAGGGCTTCCTCAATGCTCATGCCGGGGTGCAATTCAAGGAAGTACTTGAAGTCGTCCGGCATTCCTCTGTCGTGAGCGAAACCTTGTTCTTCAGGAATGTTTCCACCGAGAGAAGGCGATGATAGGCGGATTCCTGCACTCGGCGATGACGATACGGGGGATTGCTTTGCTGCCGGTTGCCGCAGGAAGGCTTCCGGAATCTTGTGGTCGGAGGGATATGTACGGCTCATTACGGGTTCTCGTTTGTCGAAATCGAACCAAACCCAATGGTTGATTGGCACAACGCCTCCGGAGGCACAGATTCCGATGCTGATGAACTTGCCTTCCTGATATGCTTGTTGTTTAAGTCGGTCAATCTTTATGCCGCATACTATATCCGGCAGTGGCGGGATAACAATAGGCTCCGGCTGCTTTGGTTTAGGCTGTGACTGCCGTTGCGGTTTAGGCAGTGGTGCGGTTCCAGGGTGAGTCTTTGCTGCTTGCTGTTTTTCTCTGCGCTCCTTGAATTTCAATTCAAGATTCTCGCGGCTGAAAAAGGGATCGAGTTTCCTGTACCAGAATTCATGTCTGCCTGAGCAGTAATACAGGTTTGTTTTCCCTGATTGGCCGGTCTTTTCCTTGACTGTTATACACTGCCGCTTAAGAGCAATGAGAAACGAGTTCCAGTCCTGAATCCGAAAAGCCTGAGCCGAAGTCAAACAAAAAGTCGGTTGATGTTACTGTCAGTCCTGTCAGACAGGTGCCCGGAGTCCCTGCCTTTATTCTTGACGGGACACCCGAATATCAACCTCAGGCGCTTCCTGCAGACACGACTACGACAACCGCAACCAATCCTGCTCAAGTTCCTGCTGGCGTCTCACCTGTAGTAACGCCTGCTGCCCAACCTGCCTCACCTGCTGCAACTCCCGCAAAGGAAGCGACTCCGGTAAATTCATGAACTGAAAACGATTTGCGGGTTTAAAGACTATAGTCAAAATCCGCCACAATACACATTTGGCCGTCCCGGAGTCACCCTTGATGTCTCCGGGACGTTTTCATTCCTCCATGTCTCCTGCCGATTGTTTTTTTGATTCATTCATGCTTGGTTTCGTGTTTCGTGACTGAGAAATTTTGTGGCATCGAAGTGTTTTTGTAATTTTGCAGATTGTGATACACCTACCTGTCATAATGTTTCGCGGATTGCTTATCGGCATCCTTGTGTCAGCCCCTATGGGACCGATCGGCATGCTGTGTATACAGCGGACGCTTAACCGAGGGCGTTGGCCGGCTTTTTTTACCGGGGTAGGCGCTGGAGTGAGTGATCTGGCCTACTGTCTGCTGACAGGCCTTGGCTTGTCGTTTGTGACAGACTTTATCCAGTCTAACCAGAGTGAGCTTCAGATTATCGGGTCGGTAGTGCTGATAGTCTATGCCGCCTATCTTTTCATGTCAAATCCATCAAGGGCGCTTCAGCCTTCGGCGATGCAGCCGAGCAGCTATTGGAAGGATTTCGGGACAGGATTTCTGTTCACATTTTCCAATCCGCTCATTCTATTCTTTATAATAGGACTTTTCGCGCGCTTCAATTTTCTCGCGCCTGAGTTCATGGCCTATCATTATGTTGCGGGATATATCTCCATATTTCTTGGAGCTGTCCTCTGGTGGTTCGGAGTGACATATTTTGTCAACAAGGTGAGACGCCATTTCAACATCCGTTCGATGTGGCTTCTTAACCGCATTCTTGCAGGCGTGATCATGATAATGGGCGCGGTAGGATTCGTGACTGGTATCATGGATCTGTTTTTTGAATAACTAACATCAAATCATCTATACTATTTCTCCATGCCACAGACACTAAATGTGCCTTTCATTGCAGACCTCGATTTCCTGAATACGGACGCTATTTTCAATCGTCTCGAATCGTCGGGCGTGCGCCACAGCATCGGCGAACTGAACTGGAAGGAACAATATCCATATCATCCTCTGACCACATTTACAATCGCGCATTCGGCCAGATACATATATGTGAACTTTTTTGTGCGCTGCAATTATCTCCGTGCGGTGAACTATGAAAACAATTCACCTGTCTATGAGGATTCATGCGTGATGTTCTACGTGCAGCCTTTTGATTCTCAGGATTATTCTCGTTTTGAATTCAACTGTATAGGCACTGTCAAGGCTGTAAGACAGTTTGGATCAGGTGATTCCGAAATATTTACCGACGAGGAAATAGCGAGCATATCCTTGCTCCCGTCATGTGGGCGCAGACCGTTCCGCGAGATCGAGGGGCTGTTCACATGGGATATTCTTGTGGCTGTCCCGCTGAAGCTTATAGGTGCAGAATACAACGGTTGCCCGTTGAAGTTGAAAGGAAATTTTTTCAAATGTGCTTCGGGAACTTCACAGCCTCATTTTCTCAGCTGGTCGCCTGTCAGGTCAAAAGAACCTGACTTTCTGCGTCCGGAATCGTTTGGCGATATAATCCTTGAGTGAACTGAGTAAGGCGTAAGTTTATGATTGCTTATATCCTATAGGGCGGTGTTACGCCCGTAAATTCATACTGTTCAGAGCGTGCCGGGAGTGGAAATTTCCGTCACGCTCTGAATCGTTTCAGATTATACTTTCATGATAGGTGATTTTCGGAGGCTGAAGTTTGCAGACAGCACCGGGGCGAATGGCGAAGAGAGCGAGCGCGCACCTTCAGGACACGACTTCACGCATGCGCAGCATTTTATACATTTCGAGCTGTCTATAGTGGCACAGTCGTTTGCTATGGATTCTGTCGGGCAGACTGACAGGCAGATTCCACACGTGTTGCAGATTGCCGTGTTCACTTCCGGCACAAGTTTGCGTGGCGATTCCTTCTGAATGCGCATATAGTCGGCTACAAATGACCTGAAGTTTGCAAGAGATTCGGCCGGCGACTCTTCGTCGGTAATTTCGGTTGTGTCGATTGCCGATAGGGATTTCAGTGAGATTTTCCGGGCGATTTCCAGTCCGAATGCCTTTGCATACTTAAGATCGCTGTCGTCCGGGCGCCCCACGGCGATAGGTGTCGCGGCAGTGGAGTAGGAGTGTTCGCCGATAAAGGCGGCAGCTCCTGTCGTGACAAAGCCGAGCGTGCTTGTAAAAAACGACATATCGTTGAGTGCGTTTTCAAAAGCCCTGTTGCCATAAACGGCTACGAGTATGCACGGTGTGCCGTCGGCGGTGAGTGTTTTCATCCGCTCTTTGGCCAAAGATGCCATTTTACCGCCATAGACAGGAGCTGAGATTATGGCCAGATCGTCTTTTGAGATTGGTTCGCATGTCACGCTCTGATGTGTCGCATCGAGCGTGATTGTCCGGCAGTCAATATTCGCCATGATTCCATGTATTATTGCAGTCGCGACTTTAGCTGATGTTCCTGTCGGGGAAAAGCTGATGTTGTAAAGTTTCATAAAGGTTATTCTGAATTGATGCTGATTGGTGGTGCAAAATTACTAATAATAAAAAAATATTGCCGATTTGTGGCAAAAAATTTGAATTTTCGTGTAAAACGTATAACTTTGTAGCGAAAAGATTGATTTTGCTTTCAAATTGTTGTGGAATCAATAGGTATTAGATAATAATCATAGTAAAATTTATATTTCCAATTTCCAAGGTATGAATGCAGTAGCAGTTATCGACGAACTGAAACGTCGTTTCCCGAATGAGCCGGAGTATATTCAGGCAGTGGAAGAGGTTTTGACCTCTATTGAAGATGTCTATAATGAAAATCCTGAATTTGAACGTTATAACCTCGTCGAGCGTCTTTGTATCCCCGACCGTATTTTCGCATTCCGTGTTTCGTGGGTTGATGACAAGGGTAAGGTTCACAATAACATGGGTTACCGTGTGCAGCACAACAATGCCATCGGCCCTTACAAGGGTGGCATCCGTTTCCACTCGTCGGTAAACCTGTCTATTCTCAAGTTCCTTGCGTTTGAGCAGACATTCAAAAACTCACTCACCACGCTCGCTATGGGTGGTGCGAAGGGTGGCAGCGACTTCTCGCCCAGAGGCAAGAGCGATATGGAAGTGATGCGTTTCTGTCAGGCATTCATTCAGGAACTCTGGCGTCAGATCGGTCCTGATACCGATGTGCCTGCCGGTGACATAGGTGTCGGTGGTCGCGAGGTCGGATATATGTTCGGTGAATACAAGAAGATGGCCCGTGAATTCACAGGTACATTTACCGGCAAGGGTATTGAATTCGGTGGTTCGCTCATCCGTCCCGAAGCAACCGGCTACGGTAACGTATACTTCCTCCTTGAGATGCTCAAAACCCGTGGTCTCGATATCGAAGGCAAGCGTGTCGCGATTTCAGGTTCAGGTAATGTTGCGACCTATACCGCACAGAAGCTCCTTGATCTCGGAGCAAAGGTGGTGTCAATGAGCGACAGCGACGGATCGATCTACGTGCCAGACGGAATCTCACGTGAGCAGCTTGACTATATCTTCAAACTTAAAAATATATACCGTGGACGTATCCGTGAATTTGCTGAGGAATACGAATGTCAGTATTTCGAAGGCGAACGTCCTTGGCATCACGTTTCATGCGACATCGCTATGCCATCTGCAACACAGAATGAAATTGACGGCGATGATGCCCGCGCACTTATTGCCAACGGCTGTATCGCAGTGAGTGAAGGTGCGAACATGCCTTCGACTCCCGATGCAATCCGTGAATTCCAGAAAGCGCGCATCCTCTATGCTCCCGGCAAGGCTGCCAATGCGGGTGGTGTGTCGGTTTCCGGTCTGGAAATGGCTCAGAACTCCCAGAAGCTTTCATGGAGTGCCGAAGAGGTTGACGAAAAGCTCAAAGGCATCATGGCCGAAATCCACAAGCAGTGTGTCAAGTATGGCACAGAGCCCGACGGATATATCAACTATGTGCGTGGAGCTAACGTGGCCGGTTTCATGAAGGTTGCCCGTGCGATGATGGCTCAGGGCATCCTCTAAAGTCACTCTTTCCCAATCAGGGAAGAAACTCATCTGAAAACTCTTTTCAGCTTTAGCTGTAATTACAATAAACGCTTTGATACACAATTATTAATCCCCTGTCGGGCTGTGAAGTCCGGGCAGGGGATGCTTTTTAGACGGTTTATGGGATTGTCGTATTGAGCAGGTAAGACAACAGGTGTTATCCGACACGGTTGATTGTCTCAGACTTCTTTTACGTAAATCTGGGCGTTTTCATATTTCATGACTCTGACGCGTGCGCCTGCATGGATGAAACCTTGTGTGGCGACGGCATCGAGAGTCTCGCCGTTGATTTCGACTTTGCCGGCAGGACGCATGTCGGTTACGGCTGCGCCTTCAAGACCGATGTAGCCGACCGGTGACATATCGACACCGATATAGCCGTCTTTGACCTGCTGTGTGAGCATAAGTTCAGTGTGTCGGCGCACCCATTTCGGACCATGTATTGATGTCAGATACCAGACGACGGCTACTGCAAGCGTTATTCCAGCGAGGAAGATGACCATCGAACTCCAAACGGCCTCCGCATTGAGGTGGGAGAGTGAGAAAGTGTAGTGTTCGATAAGCCCGAGGATAACAGCCGCACACATACAGGATATGCCTGTGATGCCGGTGATACCGAATCCGGGAACAACAAACATTTCAAGTACCACGAGCATCACACCGAGCACAAAAAGGAGTATTATCCATGAACTTGCGATTCCTGTGATATAGAGGGGAAGGAAATAGAGCACTGCGGCCATGATGGATGCCGCTGCCGGGAATCCGACTCCGGGCGAGTGAAGCTCCATGTAGATTCCGCCTACGATTATCATTATGAGCACGGCCTGTACCGCCGGATTGGTGAAGAAACCGATTAGGTGGTCAAGCCAGTCGGGACGATATTCCTCTATTGAATATGATTCGGATCTATAATCGAGCTGCTTCATCAGCTCGTCGACCGATTCGGCTCTGCCGTCCGCATAGCCCCACTTGACGGCTTCGTCTGTCGTGAACGAGACGACACGTGTCGAGTCGACGAGTCCGGGGACTGTTACGCGGCTGTCGACCATCGCTTCGGCTATGAGCGGATTGCGTCTCCATTGTTCGTTGCCGGTCGAGTCGACATATTTACCGTGGTTTTCTGCCGTGGCGCGCATCATGGCGCGCATGTATGACTGATATTTGTCAGGCATCGCCATCCCGTTTGCACCGTTGACCATTGTCACAGCTCCCATAGTAGCACCCCTGCGCATATAGACAGAATCGCATGCGAGCGCTATGAGCGCGCCTGCCGAGGCGGCGTTGTTGTCGACGAAAGCCACTGTCGGTCCGGGATAGTTGAGCAGTGCGGTGCGTATGGAGTCTGCATGCACCACCGAACCGCCGTAGGTGTTGAGGTGGACAATGAGCATGTCACTGCCAAGACGGTCGGCTTCGTTGAGAGCTTGTCGTGTGTAGCGCCAAGAGCTTGATCCAATTTCATCGTCAAGCCGTAGCATGTATATGTTGTGGAGTTTTTCGGCGTTTGCCGGAAATAACGCTCCTGAAATAGTCAGGAGCAGCAACATGATGATTGTGCGGTGGAGTGGAAACATTTGAAGGGAGATAATGAATGGTGATTATGCCTGTGTGATTTTTTATCAATGTTTGTCTTGCTCTTTGTTGCGTATGCCCTGCTGAATCCAGCCGGGCATGATACAAGCGCCGACGAGAAGATAAACGTAATAGCTTATGATACGCCAGAATAGGGCTATTACGAGAGCCATGCCCGTCGAGTGGATGAGGTCACCGTAGTATGTTGTGAAAAGCCATTCGCTTATACCTGCGCTTCCGGGGGTAGGGCTGACCATCAGGCACACCCAGACGATGAATTGGCGTGCGAACACCACAAGCTGGCTGGCTGCCGGTGCAAAGCCGAGGAAGAGTGCGTTGACCACGAGATAGCGTGAAGACCATGAGAGTGCAGTGCCGCCGAAAGTTTCAAGCCACCAGATGAATGGCCGTGTGCGGAGTTCCTTGCCTGTAGTCTCCATATTTGTGCCGAGGCTGTCGACCTGCTTGGCCCATTTGTTGAGCAGACGGAAGTGGAAGAGCCAGTTGAGGAAGCGGTGAATGGCATGCGGACGCACAATGATTCCGAGGAAAAGAATTGTGGTCCAGACGAAAATCACTGCATAGACTCCCCAGAAAACAGATTGCAGCCCGACCGTGAATCCGCCGTGTCCGAAGTCGAAAAGTTCGTGATAGGGGACTATCAGCATGATTATAGGAAGCGAGACCACGAAAAAAAGTTCGTCGAGAAACAGTGTTGTCATCATCAGCGTGGTCGCCCGTCCAAGCTCGATGCCCTCGCGGTTGAGATATATCATACCGAGGGCACTGCCTCCGACAGCCGAGGGGGTCACGCATGATGTGAACTCACACAGCATGTCGACTTTCCAAGCTTTTGTCCACGACAGCTGCCTGTCGGTGAGTGTACGGAAACGCCATGTCAGCCCGAAATCGCGGCCGAGCATGAAAAGCCATGCAAGGAGAATACATCCGATAACCCTTCCGTCGAAGTGTATCGAATGCCATACCTCAGGGTTGAACTCGCGTTTGAACAGCCACACCACTACTGCGAGTCCTATGGCGATAGGCAGAAAGATTTTCCATGCGAGGCTCAGGGTCTGTCGCCGTGGTGACTGCTGTTTCTTATTTTTTTGTTGAGTGTTCATGTCGGGCAATGATTTCGTCGTAGCGTTGGATAACTTCGTCAATTATGTCTGACCACGGACGGGCCAGCGTAACGCTTGCTCCTTTTCCGGCTTTTGTTTTCAGTGATGGATTAGCTGCGATATGTCGGATTGTGCGCGCGTAGTCCTCAGGGCTGCGTTGTGTCAGAAAACCGTTTTCGCCGTCTCTGACAAATTCGGCGGCTGTAGAGCCTTCAAGCAGTATAGCCGGGGTATCGACAGCGGCCGCCTCGCGCACCACGAGTGGTGCGTTGTCGTAGAACGATGGAAACAGGAACAGGTCGGAGGCGGCGTAGTATTGCCGGAGTTTTTCCCTATCGTTGATGACTCCGTGGAATGTCACTCTGTCTGTCAGTCCGAGTTCCTTGACGAGTGCCTTCATGTCATCGAGCGCATAGCCTGTCCCGATGAAGTTCATTCGATATTTCATCCCGTCGAGCAGAGGAAGTGTCCTGATTATGATCTCGATTCCTTTTTCGAGGATATGCTGACCGACGAATAGCAGTCCTGTTTCATCATCGGCGAGTCCGACAGCCTCGCGGGCCTTCTGTTTATAGTCGGCTATGTCGGCGATGTCCTCTGAGAAGTCGTTGCCGTTTTCAACCACAACGACTTTCCCTTTGTAGCCGTATTCTCGTATGGTTTCCTCGACAGCTGCCTGTGGAATCCATACTTCGGTTGCCGAACTGTAGAACTTGCGGAGGCGGTTCATCTGGTAGGCGACCATCGGTGCTGGTAGTGACCGTTCGAGGTCTGTGCGGTATTTTGAATGGAATGTGGCTATTAGCGGGATGTTCTGTTTGCGCGCGGCATAGGCGGCAAGCCGTCCGGACGAGAACGGGCAGTGGGCATGGACAAGACGGAACGGGGTGTTGCGCATGTGTCGCCAGATGAATGGATCGAAACGCGGATAGCCGTAACGGTAGGGATGACGGTTGTAGATAGGTAGAGAAAAATAGCGAAAAAGCTTCAGGTCTTCAGTCCCGGTGAATTTAGGCGCCCAAGGTGTGACGACACAAACTTCGCGTCCGCTTTGCTTAAGCCATTTGCAGTAGTTCTCGACTGTGAGTGTCACTCCGTCAAGAACAGGCGTAAAGCTGTCGTTGAACAATCCGTAGTATTTTTTTCCTTCAGAATCAGGATTCATAGATGAATAGTTGACGTGAGAATATGGCACAAATGGCTTGGTTGATGCAAATATAACGTTTTAGGACGTACTATCGGTTGAATCAACTGAAAAATTTATGCCTTATTATCTTATTGGATTGTGTCAATTTTATTTCCGGCTCGAAAATGATTGCTTTTGGGGTTTTCCGATGTCCGGCAAGCAGTTTGATCCGGTCGAGAATGTCGGAAGGCAATGAGGGTGAATCAGATACGATTACGGCCTCTTCGCCCCATTTCTCTGATGGCCGTGATGTGACATAAAAAAGTGATTCAGGCGGAAATAGCGGAGCGATGAGCTTTTCTATTTCTTCCGGGAAGATTTTTATCCCGCCGGAGTTTATCACGTTGTCATAGCGGCCGAGCCAGCGGAAGGAATGGTCGGAAGTGAGTGAGACCATGTCGTTTGTGACAAGTGTGCCGAACGATAGTGTACGGCTGCCGATGGTCAGACATCCTCTGTCGTCGAGTGAGAAGGAGAAACCGGGCAGAGCCGAGAACTGTTCTTCGCCGAGTCGGCGGAGGGCCACATGGCTGCACGTTTCGGTCATGCCGTATGTGGCATAGGCGGTCAGTCCTGCGCCGATTATATCGGTTTCAGCATTTGGCTGTAATGGAGCTCCTCCGATGATAATATTCTTTATCTGACGGCGGTAAGGAGAGGAGAGTATGGCTTCACACTGTGATGGCACTATGGGGAGCAGATCAATTTCAGTCCCGTCGGTGAGCGGCTGAAGTGCCGGTCGGCTTGACGGGTTTTCGACAATAAGGTCACAAGAAGCCTCAAGCGCCCTGACAATCTGCATTTTCCCGGCGATATAGCCGGGTGATAGAGGCAGATAGAGAGTTGATTTTGACGATAAACCGAAAAAGTCGATTGTTGCGCGTGCCGATGCCCGCATATCCGATTTCAGCAGCCTGATTTCCTTTGGTGTTCCTGTCGACCCGGAGGTATGGGCTATGACATAGGGGAGGGGATTGGTCCACTCGTTAATAAAATCTTCAGCTTGGGGTGTGAGAATCAGTGCCATTGCAGTGGTGGAATCACCCATTCATCTTCGGGCGAGTAAGAGAGACGTTCGCCATGCAGTGTCAATGGTGAAGGGATATTGTTGTCATAAAGTTGCCCTGTGCCGAGTCCCTGAGCCATTTTGCTGTCAAGGGTAGCAGTCCACTGGGCTATTGCGTTCAGTCCGATGTTTGATTCAAGAGCCGATGTGACCCACCAGCTGCAACCGCGTTCTCCGGCAAGCCTTATCCATTCCTCCGACGATTCTATGCCACCAGTGAGCGTTGGTTTCAGGACAATGAATTGCGGACGGATTTCATCGAGCATCATTTCTTTTCGTGCCTTGGTCGTTATTCCTATCAGTTCCTCGTCAAGAGCGATCGGTATTGGTGACGACTGGCAGATGCTGCGCATTTCTGTCCATTGGCCGGCTTTGATCGGCTGTTCGAGCGAGTGGATGTCAAATTCGGCAAGCCGGTTGAGTCTGTCGAGTGCATTGGCCGGAGTGAACGCGCCGTTGGCATCGAGCCTTAGCTGTATGCCGGGAGCTTCTTGGCGTATGAACCGCAGCAGGCCGACTTCATCATCGAAATTTATTCCTCCGATTTTGATTTTCACGCAGCCGAATCTCTCGGCAAGCTTCGTGGCGATGCGCTCGCGCATCAGATTGCGGTCACCCATCCACACCAGCCCGTTGATAACGATTGTTTCTTTGCCGGCAGTCCAAGGTGACGGGCAGATGATACGGTGTCCTCCGTTTGAGAGGTCGCGCACGGCGGTTTCTACAGCAAAACGTATCGACGGCCAGTCGGCAAGCAGCGACGGTCGGGCTGCATAGCGGTCGATGTTTTCACATACCTCCGCAAGTTTCTGTTCATAATCCGGGCGGTCGTCGCAGCTCAGTCCGCGAAACAAACCTGCCTCTCCGAGTCCGCAGATGTTGTCGGACTCGGAGTCGGCAAGGCGTATATAATAAGTGTCTTTCTGTCTCATCTGTTCCCGCGACGTGATTGCGGTGAACCTGAAATCGAGACGATATTTACACCATGTTGCTTTCAATGAAGTATGGAATGATGGAAAAACATTGGATTATGAGGAGAGTGGATTATGGCTGAGCGTGGTTTATCCCGGGAATTTGGGGAATTGTTCGAAATTCGGGTCACGTTTTTCGAGGAATGCGTTTTTACCCTCCTGAGCCTCGGCCATGAGATAGTACATAAGGGTTGCATCGCCTGCAAATTCCATCATACCCCGCTGTCCGTCGAGTTCGGCATTCAGAGCGCGCTTGATCATTCTGATGGCCATAGGTGAACGGCTAAGTATTGTCTCACACCATTCTACGGTCTCGTCTTCAAGACGGTCAAGGGGGACAACTTTGTTGATCATGCCCATGCGTTCGGCCTCTTCGGCTGTATACTGACGGCAGAGAAACCAGATTTCGCGTGCCTTTTTCTGACCGACGCAACGCGCGAGATAGCTCGAACCGAATCCTGCATCAAAACTGCCGACCTTCGGGCCTGTCTGTCCAAAACGGGCGTTGTCGGATGCTATCGAGAGGTCGCAGACCACGTTGAGCACGTTTCCGCCCCCGATTGCGTAGCCGTTGACCATTGCTATGACAGGCTTTGGGATCGAGCGGATGGCTTTGTGGAGGTCAAGCACATTGAGGCGGGGCACTCCCTGCTCGTCGATATAGCCTCCGATTCCCTTTACGTTCTGGTCGCCGCCTGAGCAGAACGCCTTGTCGCCAGCCCCGGTAAGAATGATGACACCTATGTCGGAAGCGTCGCGGCAATAGGCCATTGCATCAAGCATTTCCTTGTTGGTCTGTGGACGGAATGCGTTGTAGACGCGCGGACGGTTGATTGTGATTTTGGCTATTCGGCCATATTGTTCGAAAAGTATGTCCTCATACTTTTTGATTGGTTTCCATTCTCTTTTCATCGTGGAATAATGATTTTAGGATTGTTTTCTGTCCACAAAATTAATGAAAAATCAGAGAAGCACAATCCGAATCACGAATCATTTAAACGGATTTTGTCTGCCGAAAAGTTTTCCCTCTTTAACCTCGCGCCGGAAAATCAGATAGAATCTCACACAAGCTATGCAAATAATCACGGATGAAAGCAGAGACCACCATTCGACAGAGCCATCGGCAAATCTGATCGCCCGGTCGATGATTACAACTGATGACATGATTGATAATGCCAGCCAGATATTTCTTTTTACACGGTTACTTAGCATATTTATTAGGAATTAAGGATGATGTCATGTTATATAGCATTAGACGCTGATTAGGCAGATAAGTTTCAGCGTATCTAAAAAAATCGCTTGAATAATTGCAGACAGGATAGTATGATAAGCAGGGCTTCGGGAATTAATGTCAATATGTTTTAGAGGTTGTTTAATAACAAATGTGAAGCCAGAGTGGATGTATTTTTGAGCTAATCTGTTCATAATCTGATGGAGCCATGCTGTAGCATGGTGACTGAAGATTAGGAACAGAGGAGCCAAAAAGACATCCATGCAGGCGATAGTAACTTATATTAATATTGTTATATATTAAATTTGCGTTATTGAAGTTGAAAAAATGCTTGTTCGCATCCATTCTCTTGGACGTCTTTCGTGATGAATTTCAGTCACAATGCTACAGCATTGTTCCTTCAATTCATCACAAAATCCATCTCAAGAGAATGGACTCCGGCTTTCACATTTGTTTTTAAACAACCTCTTATTGTGGTTTACGGATAAATATTTTAACTTTGTCTTGGAAAATAAGAAATCAAAATAGTATAAATAGTTCTTTTTGTCATGGAAAAAGCGCAGCTCGAACTTATCCTGATCAATATATCCGGTCAGGATCATCCCGGTGTCACTTCTGCTTTGTCTGAGATTCTTGCGAAATACAATGCCGGAATACTTGACATCGGTCAGGCCGACATCCATCACACTCTATCGCTCGGAATACTTATCCGCACTGATTCGTCAGTGTCGGGTAATATAATGAAGGAGCTGTTGTTTAAGGCCACGGAACTTAATGTGACCATTCGTTTTTCTCCTGTCAGCATCGGTGAATATGAGCAGTGGGTCGGGATGCAGGGTAAAGACCGCTGGATAATCACGATTCTCGGCCGTCGTCTGACCGCGCGTCAGATAGCACACGTGACCGCTGAAATATCTTCGCAGGGTATGAATATCGATTCGATCCAGCGATTGACCGGCCGCATGCCTCTCGACATGGAGGAACAGCCGCTGTCAAAGTCATGTGTGGAGTTTTCGGTGCGAGGCATGCCGCGCGACGCTTCTGCCATGCAGGAACGGTTCATGCAGCTTTCGCAGGAGGAGGATTTCGACATCTCCATGCAGGAGGACACTCTCTATCGCCGCTGTCGCCGTCTGATCTGTTTCGATATGGATTCGACGCTTATCGAAACGGAGGTAATCGACGAGCTTGCCGTAAGGGCCGGAGTCGGCGATGAGGTAAAGGCTATCACCGAACGTGCGATGCGTGGTGAGATTGATTTCAACGAAAGTTTCAAAGAGCGTGTGGCGCTTCTCAAAGGACTTGACGAGAGTGTGATGAAGGAGATTGCCGAAAGTCTTCCAATAACCGAAGGTCTCGACCGCATGATGCAGGTGCTGAAACGTGTAGGCTATAAGACTGCGATTCTCTCGGGCGGATTCACCTATTTCGGAAATTACCTGAAACAGAAATACGGCTTTGACTACGTTTATGCCAATGAACTTGAAATAGTCGACGGGAAACTGACAGGACGCTATCTCGGTGAGATTGTCGACGGACGGCGCAAGGCGGAATTGCTGCGCCTTATCGCACAGGTTGAAAATGTCAATATCGCCCAGACAATAGCAGTGGGCGACGGTGCGAATGACCTTCCGATGCTTTCTACAGCCGGACTTGGCATAGCTTTCCATGCCAAACCTAAAGTGAAGGCTACTGCCGAGCAGTCAATCTCGACAATCGGTCTTGACGGAGTGCTATACTTTCTCGGATTCAAGGACTCGTTCATATCAGAGAAATAGGCTGACATCTTCGCCGCCACCGGTATATCATTATAGATGTAGTTGACAGAATGCTGCAATATACAGCCACGGCCTCATTCCGACAAGTGAATGAGGCCGTGGCTGTATATTCTTAGTTGTTGCTATCTATGTTGATGGCGACATGTATTCGCTTCCAACGGCTTTAGCTCAGATAAACTGCCCGATAAGCACCAGAGCGATTAGTGCGGGTGCGACCCATTTTACAATGAAGGCTATGAGCCAGAACGCATGAGAGGTCAATGTGCCGTTGTTGGTCAGCTCGTTGCGGAAGAACGACCGTGGCGCTACCCAACCCATGTAGATGCAGAGCAGAATTCCGCCTACTGGAAGCATGATATTTGTGGCCATCGTGTCAAGAAAATCGAAGATTGTCATGCCCATTATTTTGAAATCGCTCCACGGACCGACTGACAGCGAACAGATTGAACTTAGAAGGAAAAGAGGTGTCACAACGGTAACTACCGCACGCTTGCGCGACATGCGGAAGTGACATTCCATGAATGCTACAGACACTTCGGCAAGCGAGATTGTAGAGGTAAAAGCGGCCACCGAAAGAAGCAGGAAGAACAGAGTCGACCAGAACAGCGTGCCACCCATCTGTGCGAAAATTTCAGGAAGAGTGATGAAGACGAGCGCCGACCCTGCAAGGTTGTGGTCGGCGAGACCGAATGTCATCACGGCAGGAAAGATTATGAGTCCCATCAGGATGGCTGTGCCTAAGTCGAGAAGAGAGACAGTGACGGCGGTACGGGTCAGTTTGGTGTCGGCCGGATAGTAGCTTGAATATGTGACGAGAATGCCCATTGCGAGGCTGAGCGAGAAGAATGCCTGACCGAGTGCGTTGACAACTGTTTTCGGTGTCATAGCCGAAAAGTCAGGCTTGAGGAAGAATGCTATCCCGTCGGCTGCTTTAGGTAGAGTGAGAGATACGATGCAGAACACGAGCAGGAGCACGAACAGCAGAGGCATCATTATGTTTGACATTTTTTCAATCCCTTTCTGTACGCCTTTAAGCAGGACGACAAGGTTGGCTGCAATCATTATGAATGTCATCACCAGCGGTCGGTAGGTACCGGTGACATACGATGCCATTTTCTGACTGAAAAGAGCTTCCCCGCCGGCGACAGTCGCTATGCTGGCCTCAGGTGTCGGCGCGTAGAGATTGCCTGTGAGCGACTGGATCATATATTCAAGCGTCCATCCTGAGACTACCATGTAGAACGAAAGTATGAGATAGGATGCGAGGATTGCGAGCGCTCCGACAAGCCACCAGCCTTTTTTGTCAGGAGTGACATTGCGGAATGCCCCTGTCGCATCGGAATTGCCTCCGCGTCCGAGCGAAAATTCAGCTGTCATCACCGGTATGCCGAGGATGAATACACAGGCAATGTAGAGTAGTAAAAAGACCGCGCCTCCGTTGGCTTGGGTTTCAGCCGGGAAGCGCCATATGTTGCCGAGTCCGACAGCCGAACCGACTGTCGCGGCAATCAATCCTATCTTGGATCCGAATTTTACTTTTTGTGACATGTATTAAAATCCATTACATTATGTACGTCAGTTGAAAGAGAGATGCGACTGTCAGGCCAAAATGTGAACAAACTTGAAATAGTGTTTGTTCGGGTGATGCAAGAATTGATGATAAATAAAAAATTCGGCAGATTATATAGTGTAAGATATAATTATACCGAATGTGAGTGTCGCAGGTCTGTATGTTTATCCGAATTTTGAAATTTTGCGCAGCAGCGGTTCGTTGAGGATTTTTATTTTTCGTCCGTCGACGACGATGATTTTTTCACTGCCGAAGTTTGATAGTGTGCGTATGGCGTTTGAAGTGGTCATGTTGGAGAGATTTGCGAGGTCTTCGCGTGCCATGTAGATTTTGAGCGTCATGTTGTCGTCTTCCTCATAACCATAGTTGTCGCGAAGTACGAGCAGAGCCTCTGCGAGACGGGCACGGATATGTTTCTGGGTAAGATTGACGATTTTTGTATCGGAATTTCCGAGGTTGTGAGAAAGCTCATGGATGAAGAACATGGCGAGACGGTTATTTTTTGTAATCATCTCGTCGACCAGAGTCATCGGTATGGTTCCGAGTACGGATTCTTCAAGAGTCGCGGCACTCGACACGTAGCGTTCGCCTGCAAAATGTGCGCGGTAACCGAAATATTGTCCCGGATTGATAAGGCGGAGAATCTGCACACGGCCACCGACTCCGTCTTTGAATTTCTTTACCTTGCCTTCAATCAGAGCCCATAGGAATTCAGGCTCGTCGCCTTCGGCATAGACAATCTTGTTTTTCTTGTATTTATGGATTGTGAAATTATCAATAATCTGGCGCTTTTCCTCGTTGGAGAGGAGCGCCCAGATTTCCGTGAGTTCTTCGGTAAGGATTTTGTCAATTGTACTTTTAATCATGACCTGTGCCGTGCAACTATGTTATATAGCATGCAAATTTACCAACTAAAATTGACAAGAAAATCAATCATGGGTTAAAAAAACTTAAACCGCTGAATTTTAATGGCAATATTCCGTTGGCGACTCTAAAATGCTTTCATTTTGCTATGGGTAGACACAAGGTCAAACGGCATATTTAACAATAATTCAGAGGGCGTTGGCGAATCGTTGGATCAGCGTTTCCAGAATGACGGCAGAAGGAAGACGAGGAAGGTGAAAAGTTCGAGTCGTCCGACGAGCATATTGAGAATCAGCAGCCATTTGACGGCTTCGGGGAGCATTGTGAACGAACCCTCGGCTCCTGTCGCTCCGTAGCCCAGACCGTTGCATCCGATGCAGGAACATGTCATGAAAAGGGAATCGGTGAATGTGTAGCCGAAAAGCGTTATGACGGCTGTCGAAATCACGACCGTAAGTATGTATAGGGTCACGAAGGCAGATATGCGGGAAACAAGGCTGCTTTGAAGCGAGCTGCCGTTGAGGTTTACAACATAGGTGCGTTTCGGGAATACTGTTTTGTTGATTTCATTGCGGAAGTTACGGTGCAACACGATGAGTCTGTCGATTTTTATTCCGCCTGACGTAGAGCCTGTGCAAGCACCACACAGCATGAGCATGATTGTCAGGAACAGCGAAAATGAACCCCAGTCCTCTGCGCCGGTGATTGAAAAGCCTGTCGAAGTGATGGCCGACATTATGTGGAAAAGCGGATAGACAAGCAGCCGGTCGATGCCGGTGTTACCGCCTTGCAGTAGTGATGAAAGCAGGAGTAGCAGATAGGAGATAAACACTATTGCGACGAATGCTTTCAGAACATCGTTTGAGAGGAGTTCACGGATGCCGTTCTTCCATGTGGTATATAGCAGCATGAAATTTATTCCTGCGATGAACATCACTACGGTAAGCACCACAAGCACATAGTCGGAGTCCCAGTAGGCCAGCCCGGCGTTTCGTGTGGTGAAGCCGCCTGTTGCAACGGCCGCGAATGTCTGGCATACGCTGTCGAAGAAGTTCATCGGTCCGCACCACAGCAGGAGTATGGAGACTACGGTGAGTATCACGTAGATGCCCCATAGCGACAACGCTGTCTGGCGGATGCGTGGATGGAGTTTGCTGTGTGTGATGCCGGTGGCTTCTGCGTTGAACATCGAGATGCCTACAGCCTTGTTGAGCTCAGGCAGCACCGCGAGCATGAACAATATGATACCGAGGCCGCCTATCCATTGTGTGAATGCACGCCAGAAAAGTATGCCGTGTGACTGTTGTTCGACATCAGTGATCATGCTTGCACCTGTGGTTGTGAAGCCGGAAATAGTCTCGAACATCGCGTCGGTGAATCCAATCGGATGTGAGCCGGTCATGAACGGAATAAGGCCGAACAGACCGAACACAATCCAGATTAGCGCGGTGATGATGAAGCCTTCGCGTGCATGGATGGCTGTCGACACGTGGCGTGTGGCAAGTTCAGCAATTCCTCCTGCAGCGGCTGCGGCTGCAGCCGCGATTGCAAAGCCTCTCCACTCGCTCTCTCCATAGCACAGACAGACTGCCAGCGGAATAAGGAGCATGAGCGATTCAATCAGCACCAGACGGCCCATGATTCGGATGATAGGCTTGATTTTTAACGTATTTTTCATGAGTGTGCCGTTTTATCTGAACAGACGTTCCACTTTGCCGAGTGCACCAGTAACGAAAAACACCACCACGTTGTCGCCCGGAAGAATTTGAGTGCGCCCCTCGACGAGCATCCCCTCTCCGTTGCGTATGACTCCGCCTATGGTAAGTTCCCGTGGGAGTGAGAGCTGATAGATGGGGCGTGATACTATTTTAGAACCCGCCGGTGCTGTCATGCAGGCGATCTCTGCATTGTCAAACGCAAAGCTTTGAGTCGTGTTGGCATTGGCATCAAGGAGCAGACTGAGAATCCTGCCGGCGTTAAGGAGTTTCTTGTTGATTATCTTGTCGATTGAAAGACTTTTGGCTTCAGGGACATACTGTAGTTCTTCGATTCTTGCAAGGGTCTTGGCTACCTTGTGTTCGCGTGCGACCATACACGAAACGATATTCTTCTCGGAACTGCCTGTAAGTGCAAGAAACATATTGCAGCCGTCTATGCCTTCTTCCTTAAGCGTGACGACATCGTTGGCAGTGGCGTTTATCACCACTGTCTTCGGGAAGCGTGAAGCTATGATCCGGCATCTTTCCTTGTCGGGGTCAATCACAGTGATGTCATACTTCGACTCGATGAGTTCGAGAAGATGTTCGGTCACTCGGCCGGCTCCTGAAATCATGATACGCTTCACATGCGTGACCTTTTTGCCGCAAAGCGCAGGGAGCAGGTCGAGATTCTGTGGCAGTACTGAAAAGTAGATCGTATCACCTTCGAGGAGTCTGTCGCTTCCTCGCGGGATTATGATTTCATTGCCTCGTTTGATTGCGGATACGTGAAACATTCGAGGTGTGTTTGGCACCTCGCTCAGGTATTTTCCGCAGAGCTCTCCGCCGGATTCCATGCGCACACCGACCACAAATAACTCACCCTTGTTGAACTTTGACCATTCGCTCACCCAGTTATGGTCGATAAAGCCCGCTATCTCGGCTGCTGCGAGTTTCTCCGGGAAAATAGTCATGTCGATGCCTCTGTCGCGGAACATCCTTTTGACTTTATCGGAGTCGAATTCGGGATTGTCGACTCGCGCGGCGCACTTCCGTGCTCCACAATCTTTTGCCAGTTCGCAGGATATAAGGTTGACCGTCTCATCGGGTGTGACAGCCACAAACAGGTCGGCGTTGTCAACACCGCATTGCATGAGATTTGTTACTGACATCGGGCTGCCTTCGAACGTGATGAAGTTACTCACTGCATCAAGCTCTGAAAGATGCTCTCTGTCAGTGCCCATCAATACGATATCCTGATTTTCGACCGAGAGGGTATTGGCAAGGTGTGTGCCTGTCTCTCCATCGCCTGCAATTATGATTTTCATTATGACATTTTCGTTTCTACGCTGCAAAAATAAGAAAAAATCAGAAGCTCTGTGATATAATCGTAACACGTATCTATAAATCACAACACCCCTTTAGACCTATTGGTTTGACGGATCGGTGTTTGCATAAAAAAATTCTTCCATGCCTCTAAGCCGGCATGGAAGAATCACGGAAAAAGCAACAAAGAGGGTCGTATGTTTATCCGTACAAATGTACGACCCTCTAAAAGTTAGGAAATGGATGAGGTGAATGTTTCAGACACCGGTAGTGATGATGCCTGAAAGAGGTTGTCAGATGCCCCACTCGGAGTCATCGTCGGTAAAGAGCTGTCCTCCGGGTGTGAAAAGAAATCCGTTTTCAAAGATTCCTGCTGTGTTATAATGGTTGTAAATATATATAAATGGTTTGTTGCACAGTCGTTTATTCCCAAGCCGGTGTGCTATTTTTTATTTTCGTGTAGTTTGTATCAGTCCCTGTTTCACTGCTTTCAGCACCAGTTCGGCTGAATTCCTTGCATTTAGCTTGCTTAGGAGGTGGCGACGGTGTGTTTCGATAGTATTGGTGCTAAGGTGCATTTCGGCAGCGATATCGTCGGTCTTTTTGCCGTTGGCGAGCATGTGGAGTACCTCAAGCTCCTTTGGAGTGGGTAAATCGCTCCTGTCGAGAGAAAGCTTGAGACGGTTGGCACGGTTGCAGAAATAGGTTCCACCGTCGGTGACGACGTGGATTGCCTGTGCGATTTCAGATGAAAGGACATCTTTGAATAGTATGCCTTCGACGTTGGCATCAAAATAATCCTTCATAACCCACAATTCTTCATGGATTGTGTTGACTATAACCTTGATGCCGGGTGATTTTTCCCTGATTTTATGCAGCAGTTCTATGCCCGGCGAGTCAGGAAGCTCGATGTCGAGCAGGCAGAGATCATAGTGTTGCGCTGAGGTGGCCGACAGCGCTTCGGCCGCGGTCTTCGCACAATCGACCCGGCATTCTGAATCCAGAATGTCCTCAATGAGGTGGCGCATGCCTCGAAGCACTATTTCGTGGTCATCGACAAGGAGGATTTTTAAATCAGATTTAGCCATTGGTCGGGGGAATGAGGATTCACACCACAAAATTAGGCAATGATGATGAGATATAAATCACGGATTTCCGTGATGCGGTGTGTTTTTAGCTTTGATTTGTCGATATTTTTACGGTCATTACATTGGTTGAACCCTCATGTCGGACTGTCCAGATGCCGTTCAGTGCTTTTATTCGGTGTTTGATGTTTTCAATTCCGAGTCCTCTGCTTTGGCTGCAATCCGGGTCAAACGGTGTTCCATTGTCGGTGATTTCAAGTGTGGTCAGGTTTTGGTCGCTGTAGAGTTTGATTTCGATGGATGTCGGATTGTTGTGTGTCCGTAGATTGCCTGTCCATTCCTGTACGATACGGTAGAGATTGACAGACTGAAGCGGTGACAGTTCGGTGTCTCCGGCTGATGTCTCCAATGTCATCAGCCCGTCGCTCTGCCGGACGTAGGCATAGAGCAACTGTGAGAGTGACAGTCCGTTGAAGCGCGGCGGGAGCAGTTCGTGGGAAATCGATCTTACTTCCTTGCGCACAGCTTTGAGCATAGATGTGAACTCGTCATGGTCATAGTTCTTTGCGGCTGTCATCAGCTCAAGGCCGAGAAGGTCGTTGCATACACCGTCGTGCAGCTCGTGGGCAAGCCGTGCGCGTTCCTGCTCGATGCCGTCGAGCTGTGCGCGGACAGTCTGGAGTTCGATTTTGCGACGGCGGTTGCGCGACCATACGTAGAACGCGATTGCGCCTATCGTCAGGATCGCGGCTATGATTGTGAGAATGGTGTCGCGACGTGCTTTTGCTGTTTCCAGACGCGAAATCTGAATTTCTTTCTCGGCCGTCTGATATTTGACATTGAATTCTGCCATCTGCTCGTCGAGACGTGTGTCGTAGATGCTGTCGGTAAAGGCTATGGATCGTTCATAGGCATCGGCCGTGTTTTCGATGTCGCCGAGTCCCTTGTAGTTGAGCGCTATGCGTTGCCATAGGCGGTTTAGCGGAAGGAACGGCCTCGAATCGTTCATCTCAAGAATCTTTTTCTGTATGTCAAGGCTCTCCTTGTATCTTCCCATAGATGTCAGGAGCATGAAACTCTGTTCCATGAATCCGATTGATTCGACCGAGGCCGCCGGGACTTTAGGCATCAGCGCCTCGCCGCGTCTGATATAATATCTGACCGAATCTTGGTTGCCGAGCCTGTGGTGCATGGATATGATTGACGCATATGTCTTGAGTATGTAGCGCGGGACTCCTTTGCGCTCGGCAACCTGTATGATTTTGCGCTGTTCGGCGAGCCCGCGGTTTTTCTGCCCGTCGAGAAACAGTACTGTCCCCAGAGTAGAGACGGCATATATCTGGGTTTCGATATCGTCGGTCATCATGGCTTTGGCCACGCCTTTTTCAGCAAACGAGATTGCTTCGCCATAACGGCGCTGGTTGCCGAAGAGGATTGAAATGGATATCAGAATGTTTGATTCGAGAAAAGGGTCGTCGCTGTTTGCGAGCAGAGAGAGTGCGCGGTTGTAGCAGATGAGTGCTGAATCAGGTTGCTGGTTGACCCGATAGGCCACACCAAGATCCGAAAGTGCGTTGACACAGCCGATCGTATCGTTTCCACCTATGGCCGTATCGACAGCCCGCTTGAAATAACGGATGGCGTTAGCATTGTCGCCGAGGGTGAAATATGCGTTGCCGCTTATGGTGAGGAGTGCTGTACGAGCCTCGTTGTCTTTGCCGAGTTTTCCGGCAAGGGCTTTTTCGCAGAGTATCAGTGCGCTGTCGGGATTGGTGTTGACATAGGAATTTATGTATTCTATACGCTCTTCTATATCCTGTGTCTGTGCTGAGGCTGTTGTAGAGAGCGACATGAAGAGCAGGAGCATAAGTGTCACTTGCGAAAGTAAACGTGGGCTGATGATTTTCATTGTTCGGCAAACATGATGGAAGATGGGGCGGAATATTGTCGGATTAGAAATCGACTGTCAGACGGACGTTGAGCTGACGACGGGTCAGGTAGTTGGGTACGGCATACTGGATGTCGTTGACATCTGTCACCCAGTAATATGAAGCTACGTTTGAGATGTCAAGGAGGTTGAACACGTCAAAACCGAGCCACACACTTTTTAGGTGTCTTGCAAAACCGCTCCGGCTTTCGCCCTCTTTGAGAGGTGATAGGAGTGCGTAGGAAAGCCCTATGTCGACTCGCTTGTAGGGAGGCATGCGGAAATAGCCTTTGTCGCGTGTCGATCGCGGGGCTGTGGCTGGGAGTCCGTCCATGAATATGCCTCTGAGGGCGAATTTCAGTTTGGGGAATTTCGGAAAGTAATCCGTAAAGAAAAGCCCAAGGCTGTAGCCTCGGTCAGTCGGACGCGGCACTTTGACTCCGTGGAGGGTCTCGCTGGTTTTCATCAATGAGAAGCTGACCCACGAATCACTTCCCGGTACGAACTGTCCGAACAGTTTCAGGTCGATTCCTGTCGCGTAGCCCGAACTTTCATTGAGCCCTGAATAGACGATTTTCAGATTGTCGATTTCGTAAGGGACGAGATCGGAAAGAGCCTTATAGTAAATCTCGCCCGACAGTTTGAACGGGCGGTTGAGGGCACGGAATGTATAGTCCGTACCCGCTATGAGGTGAAAACTGCGCTGCGATTTGATGTCGCTGTTGAGATTTATGGTCTGGTTGCCGTTTTTATCGCTTACGGGCATGCGGTATTCTTTGTAGAAGGGGCTTTGATAGTAGAGGCCGGTGGCAAAGCGCAATGCCCACGATGGATATTTTTCAGGGATGAAACCTACGGTCATGCGCGGACTGAGAAGCAGTTCCTTGTTGAAACTCCAGTAGCTTAGGCGGAGTCCGGCATTAAGTGTCAGGAATCCGGCCGAGGTGTTGATTTTCCATGCGTCCTGTGCGAACGCGGCAAGGCGTGTTGACGAAAGGTCATGATGAGAATCGAGATTGTAGATCATCCGCAGGTTTATTCCGTCGGACGGTAGCGAGAAGCCGGCTGAATCACGCAGTTCCCATTCGCGTGAACGGTCCATTATGTTTTCACCTTGTACGGAAAGTCCGTATGTGAGTGTGTGGCGCTGGTTTATGGCTGTCTGACCTTTGAATGCAAGAGATAGCACGGATGCTTTTAGTCGGTTACGGGCATGTTCGTGATAGCGTCCTACGCCAAGTTCGCCGCCGACGTTTGAGTCGCCCGCCTGATCAAGCCAGTATTCGCCTGAAATATCGTAGGCAACGAGTTCGTCTGTCAGATAGGCCGAGGCGACAAGACCGAGATTGGTCGAGCGGCTTGCACGGTAGTCGAGCGAAACCGCACCGAAGTATGTGTCGAAGCGGTCCTTTTCGTGTCCGTCAAAATATACGGTAAACTGCTTCGCATCCATTGATGTGCCGAAAGTCGTTGTGCGGTTTTGAGGTGTGAATTTGTAGTTGTTGAGGGCTATGTTGCCGAGAAACGACAGCTTGAATTTCGGCGAGAGTTGCCAGTTGAGGCTGGTCTGGTAGTCAAAAAATGTTGGGTCATATTCTCCCTTTGTGTCCATTGAACTCAGGAGTGATGAGTTGCGTTTGTAGCGTATGCCGTGGAGTTGAGAGAATTTTTTAGAGCCTTGACCGATGGAGAGGGACGCTCCCATGAGGCTTGCCGACAGTGAGCCTTCGAATGATTCAGGCTGACGGTAGGTAATGTCAAGGACTGACGACATTTTGTCGCCATACTCGGCCGGAAAACCGCCGGTCGAGAATCCGATAGCTCCTACAAGATCAGGGTTGATGATACTGAGCCCTTCCTGCTGTCCTGAGGATACGAGGAGCGGACGATAGACTTCTATACCATTGATGTAGACGGAGTTTTCATCATAAGAGCCGCCGCGGACAGAATATTGTGACGACATTTCATTTGAGCCTGTTACACCTGCCATCGTTGTGATAAGCGACTCGACACTTCCTCCAGACGCATCCGGATTCTTACGCAGTTCGGAGGCATCGATTGTCGCGATTGAGCCGGTCTGTTTTTTTAGTTCAGTGACTTCGACCTGCTGTAGCATTTCGGTGGTGAGCTGCAGGCGCATGTTGAGTGTCACGTCGCCTGATGCGTCTATCAGCCTGCGGGTCTCTTCCCGGAAGCCGATACACGAAAAATGGATGGTGATTGTGTCAGATGCCGGACATGAGAGCGAATAGTCGCCTTCGAGTCCTGAGGTTGTCCCTATGGCAGTTCCGGCTATACGCACGGTTGCAAACTCGACTGGTTCGCCTTGTGCATCGGTTATTTTACCGTGGATTTTCACCTGTGAGTAGCCAATTAAGGCAAACAGAGGCGACAGAAAGAAAAGAAGGGATATATGACGGTGGCTACGGCCTTGCATGTGATTCGGTTATTATCTTATTCTACGATATAATAACGTCATTAGGCCGTTAAAAATTGTGTGGTTTACTGTTTCAGAGCGGAAGAAGGATGACTGAATGTGGAGACTGGCCACAGGCAGGGGTAGCTTCGGCAAGATGGTTGAGAAATGCGGTGTAGCCCCCCGGAGCGGCAATGGCATGCGGCATGTCGAGGTCGGGAGGAAGTGTGAAGCCGAGCGGAGCGAAGATGATGATTCCGTTGTAGGAAGTGGTTGAATGTACCTCGGTAGAGAATGGGATGATATGTGGAACGACAGTATTGTCTTCGGGAGAGTAGCTGACGATGCAGTTTCTGTAGACCTGTTTGTCGAAAATCACGGCGTGAGCACGCACGGAGACTTTGGTTTCCATTGTTTTTACAGCTTATAAAGGTATGAAAGTGTGTGTTGTGTCAAATAGTTAAAACAGTGCTGAGGAGATTGGGTGAATAGTTTGCGCCGCTTATCGCATCCGTGTTGTCTGCTGACCTCGGCGTGCTGCTGCGTTATCATTGCGTCCGCGAGTCCTTACGACCGAGATTGAGTCGAGATATGAGACTTCACCCGGTTTCGGCGCATAGTGTATCGTGCCGTAGACCGTTGTGGCTGCCTTTGCGGAATCGAGCACGAGCGTGAGGCTCTTCTTGCCTTCAGATCCTTCATTGAGCGTGACATATTCTGCTGTGCCGTCGTTGTAGGTTGCTACAATGGTCATGAAAACAGCCGAACGGGGATTGATGGGTGTCACCGAGACTGTGTAGCGGTCGCCGCGTTCCCAGTTCTTGTCAGTGTTGAAGGTGAAAGTGAGAAATTCCGACGGATTGTTGGAGCTGTTGCGGAGTGAGGCCGGTCCGTGCCATAGATTGACGGAGTCTCCGTCGAGACTGATGCTGCGCGGACGGTCGTTGCTCTTTCCTCCGGCTTTTTCGGCTTCGGCTATGCGAGATTCGAGTATGGATATGGTCTTGTCATATACCTTTATATACTCCTGTATATTCTGACCGTACCAATAGAGGGATGTATCGAGCTGCTGAGTGGTGACACCGTGGCGCATACATATAGACTGCATGAAAGCTTGTTTTACGGAGTCCTTACGAAACGTCGAGCTGTTGGCATCCACCACGGCTTCGCCTGTGTGGAGGTCGGCCATGATTTCGGCCATCTTGCCTTCTGAAATGACATAGCCGGGTGTCTTGCTGCAGGCGGCAAGAACCATCATCGAGGCTACGACAGGGAAAAGACGGCGCATATGGTGAAATATCAGAACGTTTAAAGTGATAATAGTATTCCGTTTGGACTGATGTCATCTTTCAGGAAGTTCCGCAAGAGCCTTTGGCGGAAGAATATAGCTGTGATAGAAGATTATCAGAACTATTATTCCACACGAAATGGCTGCATCGGCAAGGTTGAAAATCGGCTGAAAGAAAAGGAATTGCTGTCCGCCGACAAATGGTATCCATGAAGGCCAGATGAAACTGAAAAGAGGAAAATAGAGCATGTCGACCACACGTCCGAGGAAAATCGGGGCGTAGCCTCCGCCGGCAGGAAAAAGAGAGGCCACCTGCGGAGGCGCGGGATTATCGAAAATGAGTCCGTAGAAGACGCAATCGAATATGTTGCCCGCTGCGCCTGCGATGATGAATGCCAAGCAGACGAGATAGCCGCGCGGGATTGTGCGCAGTGCGTAGATTTTGACTACGTACCATATAAGGAATCCTACGGCTACGATCCTGAATAGAGTCAGCGCCAGTTTGCTTCCAAGTTCCATTCCGAAGGCCATTCCGTTGTTTTCGATGAAATACAGATAGAACCATGAGAAGATTTTGACATCTTCCCCGAGATAGAAATGGGTCTTGATCCAGATCTTCGATGCTTGGTCGAGAATCACCACGAGGATTGTGATGACGAGGACGAGTGTAGCTCTGCTACGCATTGTTCAGTCGGTTGTGATATGTTTTTGCTGTCGTCTGACAGCAGGAATTGTCTGTTACTTCTTTTTCTGAGCGTTTTTAGCTTCGACACTGCGGGTGGCGTGGGGGACAGCGCGCAGACGTTCTTTCGGAATCAGCTCACCTGTCTCGCAGCAGATGCCGTAGGTCTTGTTCTCGATACGGATAAGGGCGTTCTGCAGATGCTGGATGAACTTTTTCTGACGCTGTGCGAGCTGGCCGGCTTCCTCTTTTGAAAGAGTGCTTGCTCCCTCTTCGAGAATTTTGAAAGTCGGCGATGTGTCGGCGGTGTCGTTACCGTCGGTGTTGTTGATAAGGCCACGGAGAGAGTCGTACTCCTTTTGGGCTTTATCAAGTTTCTGGAGGATAAGCTCCTTGAATTCCTGGAGTTCCTCGTCGGAATAGCGGGTCTTGTCGCTCATGGTGATAGTTTCTATTTAGGTTTTGTGTTCAAGATGTAGCAAGTGAGATTCGGACTTTGGCTGTAATATCGTCCATGTTCAGTTCCTCTACGCCCTCGTCGCCGTCGGCTATCGGTGCGATTTCAAGTGAAGTCGCGAGTACCTGACGCGAGATGTAGTCGGCGAAGTCACGGATTGCATCGTCGGTCGCATCGGCAGGAGCGAAAGTGAGCGAGATGCGGTCGGTGATGTCATAGTCACGCGACTTGCGTATATTCTGAATACGGTTTACGATATCGCGAGCGATGCCTTCGCGTCGCAGTTCGGGAGTGACTGTCACGTCGAGGGCTATGGTGAGGTTGCCTTCGTTGGCCACGAGCCATCCGGGGATATCCTCGGAGATGATTTCGACATCGGCAATATCGAGGTCTGCGGGTGTGCCGTTGAGGTCGAAGGTCAGCTTACCGTCACGTTCGAGAGTGGCTATGGCCTTGGCATCAAGGTTCTTGATGATTTCGGCTGCGGCCTTCATCTGTTTTCCAAACTTCGGGCCGAGTTTCTTGAAGTCGGGTTTGACACTCTTCACGAGAATGCCTTCGTCGTTGCCTACGATTTTAAGATCCTTGACATTGATTTCGCTCTTGACGAGTTCCATGATGGCTTCGAGTGCTTTGCGACGGCTTTCATCGGCCACAGGAACCATGATGGTCTGCAGTGGCTGGCGCACTTTGAGATTGACTTTGCGGCGGAGTGCGAGTGCCATTGAAGTAATGTCCTGAGCGAGTTTCTGGCGCGCTTCAAGCTCGTTGTCGATGAGAGTGTCGTCGGCCACGGGGAAGCGGTCGAGGTGGACTGACTCTGTCGAGCCGGTGAGGTCGCGGTAGAGACGGTCGGCATAGAAGGGGGCGAAGGGGGCCATAAGGAGAGCTACGGTTTTCAGACAGGTGTAGAGTGTCTGGTAGGCCGCAAGCTTGTCGGTGGTCATTTCGCCGCCCCAGAAGCGTTTGCGGTTGAGGCGTACATACCAGTTCGAGAGATTGTCACCGACGAAATCACCGATGGCACGGGCTGCGCGTGTCGGCTCGTAGTCATCAAGCGCTTCAGAAACTTCCTTGACGAGCGAGTTGAGAAGCGAGAGAATCCAGCGGTCGATTTCGGGACGTTCGCTCACAGGCACTTGGGGCGCTTCAGGATCGAAGCTGTCGACGTTGGCATAGAGAGCGAAGAAGCTGTATGTATTATATAAGGTAGAGAAAAGTTTGCGTGAGGTTTCGAGCACGCCCTTTTCGTCATATTTAAGATTGTCCCAAGGAGATGAGTTTGAAATCATGTACCAGCGTACAGGATCTGCGCCATACTGGCTGATCTGGCCGAAGGGATCGACGGCGTTGCCGAGACGCTTTGACATCTTGTTGCCATATTTGTCGAGGACAAGCCCGTTGGATATGACGGTCTTATAAGATATTGAGTCAAATACCATTCCGGCGATTGCATGGAGGGTGAAGAACCACCCGCGTGTCTGGTCCACGCCTTCTGCTATGAAATCGGCGGGATATACTTCGCGGTTGTCAAACGCTTCCTTGTTTTCAAACGGGTAGTGGATCTGTGCGTAGGGCATAGAGCCGGAATCAAACCACACATCGATGAGGTCTTTTTCGCGGCGCATCGGTTTGCCTGAAGGCGACACAAGGATTATATCGTCGACATAAGGACGGTGGAGATCGATTTTCTCGTAGTTTTCCTTGTCGAACTTGCCGGGTTCGAAGCCGGCTTTGCGATATGGGTTCTCAGTCATGACTCCGGCTTCGACCGCACGCTCTATTTCATTGAAGAGCTGTTCGACAGACGAGATGCAGAGTTCTTCTTTAGCATCTTCCGTGCGCCATATCGGAAGCGGTGTGCCCCAATAGCGGCTGCGCGAGAGATTCCAGTCTTGAAGGTTTTCAAGCCATTTGCCGAAACGTCCGCTTCCGGTAGAGGCGGGTTTCCACTTGATGCCTTCGTTGAGTTCCATAAGGCGTTCGCGCACGGCTGTGGTCTTTATGAACCAAGAGTCGAGCGGATAGTAAAGCACGGGCTTGTCAGTACGCCAGCAGTGGGGATAATTGTGGGTATGCTTTTCAATTTTAAACACCTTGTCGGTGGCCTTCAGCTCCATGCAGATTTTCACATCGAGAGTCTCGGTCTCTGCTGTGGCTTCAGGATCGTAGGCATTCTTGACATATTGTCCCTGCCAAGGGGTATAGGCTTCTACGTCGACCATTTCCTCGACAAATTTCGGGTCGAGGTCAGATAGAAGGTAGAAACGGCCTGTCAGATCGACCATCGGGCGGATGTTGCCGTCACGGTCGATGAGGTGGAGCGGTGGTATGTTGTTCTGGCGAGACACACGGAGGTCGTCAGCACCGAATGTACCGGCGATGTGTACGATACCCGTACCGTCTTCTGTAGTCACATAGTCGCCCGGGATTACGCGGAACGCGCCCTCTCCGGGATTGACCCACGGGAGCAGCTGTTCGTAGTCGATGCCTACGAGATCGAGACCTTTCACCTGTGCGGCTACTTCATATGGAATCAGTTTGTCGCCTTTCGAATAGCTGTCGAGAGGCAGGTCTTTGGCCTTTGGATTGAAGAGCGAGCCCATGAGAGCATCGGCGGCGACAACCGTGATGGGTTTGCCTGAATATGGATTGTAGGTACGGACGATGTTATAGGTAATTTCCGGGCCTACGGCAAGAGCTGTGTTTGAAGGGAGTGTCCACGGTGTAGTGGTCCATGCGAGGAAATAGGGTGTACCCCATTTGAACAGAAGTTCGCGGTAGGGAGCGAGCGAGGGATTGTCGTTGTCGAGCACACGGAACTGTGCGACACATGTAGTGTCCTTCACGTCTCGGTAACATCCCGGCTGGTTAAGTTCGTGGGAGCTGAGACCCGTACCTGCTGCCGGAGAATAAGGCTGGATGGTGTAACCCTTGTAGAGATAGCCTTTTTCATAGAGCTGGCCGAGCAGCCACCATACAGTCTCGATATATCGGTTGTCGTATGTGATGTAGGCGTTTGGCATGTCGACCCAGTAGCCCATGCGACGGGTGAGGTCTTCCCATTCGCCTGTATATTTCATCACTTCGCGACGGCATGCGGCGTTATATTCGTCAACCGAGATTTTCTTGCCGATGTCTTCCTTGGTGATACCAAGATTTTTTTCGACGCCAAGCTCGACGGGGAGACCGTGGGTGTCCCATCCGGCTTTGCGCTTCACCTGAAAACCCTGCATAGTCTTGTAGCGGCAGAAAATATCCTTGATGGTGCGGGCAAGCACATGGTGTATGCCCGGTTTGCCGTTTGCGGATGGTGGTCCTTCGAAAAACACGAACGAGGGACAGCCTTCACGTTCGGACATCGTGCGGGCAAACACGTTTTCGTTTCCCCACTGTTCAAGGACTGAATCATTGATTTCTGGTAGCTTTAAGCCATTATATTCAGGGAATCTCTTTGACATTTCGAGACGGTATTTATTAATTGTAGGTATGGTTGGCAAAAATTTTTGCAAAAGTAGTAAATATTTCCCGAAAAACCTAACATTACAGTCTACAATAGATTGCAATATGATTAAGCCCGGCTGTCGTTAGTGGCGGCCGGGCATAATCATGATTTTAGTACGTGTAGGTCAGTGTGGTATCACCACTTGTTATAGTGGATGTTTTCAGGCTTATATTTGTCTTTGGGCTCTTGTGGACCTGTGGGATATCCGAGCATCACGACGCTGAGCGGAATGATTGAGTCGGGGATGGCAAAGGCCGATCTGACCATATCCACGCGTTCGGAGATAGGATAGCAACCACACCATACCGCGCCAAGTCCTACCGCGTGGGCAGCGAGAAGAATGTTTTCGGTGGCAGCCGAGCAGTCCTGCACCCAATAGTCCTTGCCTTCGCCGGGCAGAGGGTCTGTGACATCGCCGCATACCACAATGGCTGCCTGAGCTTTGGCTGCAGGTCGCCAGTAGCCTTTAGCGAGGCTGTCGAGCAGTTCGCGCTGGTTGACGACAATGAATTTCCACGGCTGTTTGTTGCGGGCTGTTGGCGCGGCCATGCCGGCACGGAGGAGTGTGTCGATGGTTGCTTCAGAGATAGGTGTGGTGGTGTAGTCGCGGACACTCGTGCGGGTCATGATGTTTGCGATTGCTTCATCGGTGCCCGAGGAAGCCTGCTGGCATGTCTTATTGTTGGAGCAAGAGGAGGCAACCGCAATTACTGACAGTGCAGCTGAAGCTGCGAGGATTGAGATTTTTTTCATATTTGATGATATAGCTGAAATTGGTTGGTTTATGCGTTTTTGCAGTCAGGGTTTTTATGGGTGTTCATGAAAGCTGTCGACACGGACTATTACAGGTCGTGTTCCGTCGGGGCATGATAATATGACAGTCGACTGATCGTTGGGCGTGGCGCATTTGAGATGGCTTGTCATTGCCGTGCATATCATTTCCCACAGGCGAGGACAGAATCCGGCAGGGCATCTCTCACCGGCTGAAAATGTGAAGTCGTCACCTGATTTGAACAATCCGCAAGGCCCGGAGTCAGGGTCGTCGAGGAATAGAGCCTGAAGGTCAAGATGGCATTCACGTCGCAACACCGTCACACGGCATCCGTTGCCGGGAGGCATCGTCATGGCTGTGTGCTTGTTGTCAGACCTTCCGGCTGCGAAAGCTGAAACGCCGTTCATGCCTAAAGCCCCGACTGCGAGCGATGCTATCTTGCAAAAGTGTCTTCGGTTCATGATTAGTTGTTTTACAAATAGTTCCATTTATTGTCAAGGCATGTCTGGAATGGGTGATCCTGCCATGCACGCCTGTTGATTGTAATGCAAAGTTAAGTTATTTGGAGGAAACAATGGATATAATTCGCGGATATAATTTGAGTAGGATAATTGAAAATAAAGTTGGAAATAATTTTCATAAAACAGAAAAAACACTTAAATTTGCACTCACAAAAACAGCCAAAAGCCGGTTGCGCCATTGATTTGGTTCGGGACACTGGGTATCGTGATGCAATCCTCATGAAGAAGGCTGGAAAAAATATATGCGGCAGTAGCTCAGTTGGTAGAGCATCAGCTTCCCAAGCTGAGGGTCGCGAGTTCGAGCCTCGTTTGCCGCTCATGTTGGAAAATCAGATGGTTAGTAAATGCTCTGACTGTCTGGTTTTCTTTTTTGCCGGGAGAAGTTTTGTGTCTAAAAAGTTTTATGAAGATTTGCTGATAAGGGTTGCGAATACATATAGTTTTGTCAATAATCGCCACTTATTCTCCAATGCTGTAACAGCCGGAAATAAATTAGGATAATTTTGAGCGGTCGGAATTTTGTCGGTTCGTGGAAATGTCGTACTTTTGTAATCCGTTATGAAATACGGTTTTGACAACGAGAAATATCTCAAAATTCAGTCCGAACACATTAAGGAGCGTATAGCCCAGTTCGGCAACAAGCTTTATCTCGAACTTGGAGGTAAATTGTTTGATGACCACCATGCGAGCCGTGTGCTTCCGGGTTTTCAGCCTGACAGCAAGCTCCGTATGCTCAGCCAGCTCAGCGATCAGGCAGAGATTGTGATTGTGATCAGCGCGCTTGACATCGAAAAAAACAAGGTGCGCAATGATCTTGGCATCACCTACGACATGGATGTGTTGCGTCTGCGCGAGGAGTTTCAGAAACGCGGTTTCCTTGTCGGGTCGGTAGTTGTTACTCACTACAACGGCCAGAGCAGTGCCGATGCTTTCCGTCAGCGACTCGAACGCCTCGGCATCACCACCTATTATCACTACACCATCGAGGGCTATCCGACCAATGTCGATCTCATTGATTCTGACGACGGTTTCGGACGCAACGACTATGTGGAGACTTCGCGTCCGCTTGTCATCGTCACCGCCCCCGGTCCCGGCAGCGGTAAGATGGCAGTATGTCTCAGTCAGCTTTACAATGAGCACAAGCGTGGCATAGAGGCCGGTTATGCGAAGTTTGAAACCTTCCCGGTGTGGAGTCTCCCGCTCAAGCACCCTGTGAACATTGCCTATGAGGCTGCTACGGCCGACCTCAATGATGTCAATATGATAGATCCATTCCATCTTGAGGCGTATGGCAAGACTGCTATCAACTATAACCGTGACATTGAGATATTCCCTGTCCTTAATGCTCTTTTCGAGGGCATCTATGGCGAAAATCCCTACAAGTCGCCTACTGATATGGGTGTCAATATGGTAGGGTTCTGTATCAATGACGATGAGGTCTGCTGCCGTGCTTCGAAAGATGAGATTATCCGTCGCTACTACACTGCGCTCAATCGTTTCGCACAGGGGGACGACAATGAAGGTGAGGTCAACAAGATCGCCCTTCTTTTCAAGCAGGCCAAGATTGACACCTCTTATCGCCGCCCGACGGTTGTTGCCCGCGAAAGAGCCGAGCGTAGCGGTGTGCCGTGTTCGGCTATCGAACTTGCCGACGGAACTATCATCACGGCTGAGACAAGCTCTCTGCTCGGACCAAGTGCGGCTCTCATACTCAATGCCGTGAAATATCTCGCCGGCATAGACCATTCGGTCAAACTTATTCCGCAGGCAATGATCGAACCGATACAGAATACGAAAATCAACTATCTGCGCAGCCGCAATCCGCGTCTCCACACCGACGAGGTGCTCGTGGCTCTCTCTGTGTTGAGCACCGATGACGAGAATTGCCGTCGCGCGCTTGAAAAACTCCCTGAACTCAACGGTTGTCAGGTACACTCGACTGTGATGCTCGGCGAGGTCGACCATAAGATATTCAAAAAACTCGGCGTAGGCCTTACCTGCGATCCGGCAAAGAAGAAAAAGTAAGCTTCCTCCGGGAAACTTAGGTGTAAAAACAAGTAGATACATATAAATCCGGCAATCTCCCATTCGGGTGATTGCCGGATTTATATCTTTACATGGATTTCAGTGCAGTCAGTCTATGCGGTGGAGGATGTCGGTCAGGGTTTCGCCAAGGCCGATTGTGTAGCCCTGAGAGACGAAAACGACGCGGTTGAATGTGTCGGCCACGATGAAAATCGGGCGTTCTGATGTCGTAAGGTTCAGATTGGTAGTGATTTCATTGAGATTTGTCGAATTGATGTCTGTGCCGAACACCACGTTTGCCGGAAGTGACGGAAAACGGCCTCGGTCAAACCTTCGTGCCTCATTTTCGTCAGCGAACAGCAGTATCATTTTATTGCCGCGTTTCTCGAATTCGGCTGCTGTTGCAGATATGTCGTTTAGATTATGGGCTGTCGGCTCATGATTCGGCTGGATGAGTCCGACGATATAGTAGCCTCGTCCTGTCGTCGAAAGCAGGCTCTTGTCAGTGCCGGTTTCGAGATCGTGATACATGTTTTCGGAATTGAATGAGCCTATTACCTGAATTTCTGTGCTGTCCTGTCGGATTTTAAGGGGGCGTTCAGTAGTCGTTCCGGCTGTTATGTTGAAGAAATCTGCCCTCGCGAGCACGCCACCGTCGGCCATACGCTGGCCGGTGATGAGGACGTAGCGCCCCTCGTCAAGTTCCGGGCCGCGTCCGGTTATCGATTTGTACGTGTCGCTTTCTTCATATTCGAGCAGTCTTGGCAGTCCGTTTTCAATTTTTGACAATGTGAACTGTGAGTAATATTTCGGGTCGACGGTTCTGCCGAAGGGGGCGAATGAGAGATTAAGCCGACCTTTTGGCGATGACGGAGAGAGTGTTTCGTCAGTGAACTTCACATCGTTCCAGTTGCCGTTTTCGTCGGCGTATTGCGTCTTCCCCGTCACCGGATCAATGCGCGAGGCGATACCCATGCTACGGGCTGAGGCAACAAAAAATATGCCGAGTGAACGGCTGTCGGCCATACGGAGGTTCCAGACTGCCTCAGGCGACATCGGTATGCCGGGTTGATTCCAGACTGTATCGGCAGCAATGTTGTCGCGACACCAACTGACCCAATCTTTAGGGTTGGAACGGTAGCGCTGGGCATCTTCCTGCGGGATTTTTGAGCGGAAAAATGCCTTGTAGGCTGTCAGAGGCTCGTTCTCGATTCGTGGGTTCATTATGTATCGGTCAAAAAGAGGACTCTCAGTTTCCGGGGTCGCAAGATGGTCGGTGAGTACTTCGGCCGATATGTCACGGCGGTCTTTTTCTGAAACGGCGAGAAGCAGACGGAGGGCTTTGTCGCGTTGATCTGCCGGAATGCCGGTTAGAAATTTACTTATGCCTGAGTGGTTGCCGCGTGATTGGATAAGAACTTCTTTGGTCTTGCCTTCGTCTGTTCCGAGACTTTTGGCCAGAGCTGACGCGCTTTCCGGGGTTGCAAAGGTGGCTACATAGGCCATTCGGATAGAGTCTTCGCGTGCTGTGAGTAGGTCGTTGAGTCTGCGTTGTTCAGGAGTCGGAGAGGGGAGAGAGGCCGATGCGGCCGGCGGAGTGATGTCAAACTCAAGAGTGCCGGTCCAGTCGGAAGCCTTGTCAAGTATTATCTCCTGCACATTTGTGTCTGAACCTCCGGCTTTGACTATGCCGAAGTTTTTGCCGTCGGAAGCCCATATTATGAAGTCGCCTATGCCGCCTTTGAGACTTGCGTGCCCGTTGAGGCCGGATTTCTTGACTGCTACGGGATAGAATTCGGCATAATTATAAAGCGAGAAATTGACAGTCGCGTTTTCTACAGGATTTCCATTGATGTCTTTTACTACAACTTCGACTGTGCGTGTGGGGGCATAGTTTTCAGTTACATTTATGATTGTGGTGGTCGGTTTGCGTTCGAGCACTTCCTCCGGGCCGTCATAGCGTCCGAAAACCTTGGTATTCATCAACATACCGCGTGATGCAGGAGAGTTGAACCACGCGAGATTTAATATCGGTTCAGGTTCGCAAGCTCCTATAAAATACCATTTTCCGTTGGCCCAAGCCTCTACCCAAGCGTGGTTGTCGTCGGTGTGCGCCCATCGCGGAGTGTAGACCTGACGTGCCGGGATGCCTACCGCACGCAGGGCTGCTACAGTAAAAGTAGATTCCTCTCCACAGCGGCCTATGGCCTGACTGACTGTGCTCAGCGGGCTGCTTGTGCGTGCGTCTGACGGCTGGTAAGTAGCTTTTTCATGACACCAGTGGTTCACTTCGAGAATTGCATCCTCCATACTCATACCCTTTACGCGGTCTTTCAGCTCTTTGTAGAAAACGGGACGCGACAGGTCAAGACTCTCATTGTTGACACGCACCGGCAACACGAAGTGGCTGAATTCGCGGTGGGGGACAGTCTTTCCCCACGGCATTTCTTCGGCAGCTCGCAGTGACGAGCGGACATTGGCAAGAAAAAACTCCGGCGCGTAGCCGTTGCGGTCGGCAAGAGGCATGTAGGCGTAAAGGAATTTTATCGCATCCCTTTCTTCAGGCGTGAGTCCTGTCTGAGCGTTGAGCCAGGCGGTTGCGAGACTGTCACCTGTATAGGCTTCCTTGGTTTTGAAATCTGTCTCAGTTACGGTGTCATGCCCAATAGCGGTGCCGTTTGCCGCTATTGGGAGGCAAACGGCAGTGGCTGAAAATATTATGCTGAAAAGTTTGTTGTGATTCATGATGTGTTATGATGGCGGTGGTCATTATGGTTCTCTTTTCATTGCTGCGCTCAGCCGGAAATGGCAGATATTATAGCCGCTACGGTAGCGGCATCGGTCTTTGTGCGGATATATTCGTCTTTATCAGGTGTGCCCATGCAGACTGATTGCCGACGGAATGTCATGGCGCTGGCGACTGATGTTTTCGCCGAGGCATGAAGTTCGTTTAACCCGGTTGACGAGAGGATTTCGCGAGCGTTATCGGGTGAGACACCGCCGCCGGCCAGCAGGGTTATGCGTCCGGCAGCCTGACGATTGAGCCGTCGGAGTGTTTCGGCTCCTTCCATAGCCGACCGGGCAAGCCCGGAGGTGAGTATGCGGTCACATCCGAGGCTGATAATGTCTTCAAGGGCTTTCTGAGGATCTCGGCAGAGATCAAACGCACGATGGAAAGTGACTGAGCAATCTCCGGCAGTTTCGATAAGCCGTCGGCATGTTGTCATGTCTATATCGCCGTCTGATGTCAATGCTCCGATTACCACCCCGTCAACTCCTGAGCTGACGGCGCAACGGATATCGGTTTCCATCAGGCGTATTTCGTTTTCGCTGTATAGAAAATCTCCTCCGCGCGGACGGATGAGTATATGAACGGCCGGGATGCCTGAGCTGACGGCCTCACGTATGAGTCCGGCTGAGGGTGTCACTCCTCCTTCCGACAATGCGCTGCACAGCTCTATGCGGTGTGCGCCACCTGTTTTTGCAGCATATATGCTTTGTATGTCCCCGCAGCAGACTTCAAGAATCGGTTTTGGGTGTTGAAATTCGGTTGTCATGATGGCCGGACTATTTGACGGGCTGGTTGATTTCGAGTTCTATGATATGATCTATGCAGTCGGGGATGGCATCGAGATGTAGTGTCACACCGTTGTCATTTTTTGAAAACCTGACTTTTGATCCGTCGGCGAGGACTGTCGCTTTTCTGATATTCAGCTTTGCCGGAAGAAATATGTCGGTTGACTTCGGTGTCAGCAGGTGGACGAACAGGCGTGAGCCTTTTCGTGTGCAGGTGCCCCATTCCTGCGCCGGAAACGGGCCTGCTGACGTTCCATAGATGGTCTCGCCGTTTTCGCGCATCCATTTACCCATTTCTTTCAGACGTTCGAGTGCGGCAGCCGGAAGTTCGCCGTTTGGTTGCGGGCCGATGTTCAGGAGCAGATTCGCGCCCATGCCTGCTGTCTTTACGAGATAGTGGATGAGCGTGCGCGTATCTTTATAATCCGTGTCTTCTATTTTGTAGCCCCACATGCCGTTCATCGTGTTGCAGGTTTCGAGAGGCAGACGGCTGATGGCCTGTCCTGAAAGTCCGGCGGTGTTTTCGCCCGGCAGATCGCGTTCGAAAATCTGTAGGTCTTCACCTTCAAACGGCGTCTGATGGTGGTTGTTGCCTATCATACATGCCGGCTGGAGTTCGTGGATCATCCGGTATTGTTCCGGCAGTTCCCAGTCGAAAGGTGTCTTGTCCTCGTCATGGTCCCACCATCCGTCGAACCACACAGCACGTATCGGACCGTAGTTGGTCAGGAGTTCGCGGAGCTGGCGGTTCATGAACGCATAGTAATGAGGCCAGTCGGCTTTGAGCGAATCTTTGCCTGTTGTCCTTCCGGTGCGTCCCCACGGATAGTCGTCGCGTGTCCAGTCGATATGTGAATAATATAGGTGTAGTTTCACGTCCTGCCTCCGGCATTCGTCGGACAGCTCTTTTAGCACATCGCGCTTGAATGGTGTCGCGTCTACTATATTATAGTCCGATTCGGCAGTGTGAAACATTGAAAAGCCGTCGTGGTGCCGGGTTGTAAAACATATGTAGCGTGCTCCGGAATCCTTGATGGCCGAAACCCATGCTGACGCATCGAAGTCGGCAGGATAGAAACCCTTGGCCGCTTTGGCATACTCATCGGCTTTCGGTCCGTAGTTAAGATACCATTCGCCACGGGCGAACATACTGTAAATACCCCAGTGAATAAAAATGCCGAAACGGTCGGTCTCGAATTCCTTCTGTGAACTTATAACTTCAGGCGAAGGAGTGTAGTGGCTGTCGGTCGTGGCGGCAGTCATGATTATCGGGCTTAGCGCCGACAGCAGACATGAGATTATTTTGATTTTTAGATTCATGGCCTTGGTTTAAGTTTGTGATGTAATCAGGTCGACGGGTAAATTTACGCATAATTTTTGAAGTTTACAGCTTATTGGCAAGCGAATATGGCAAAACAATGGATTTTTGACAGTAAAAAGGCGGTACTTATTGTAAAATTCAAATTAAAAGAGGTCGAAAGTTGTAAGTATGATATTATTTCTTTAACTTTGTAATCTAAATTCTTACATCTAATCCAACTACTTATGTTTCATAGATTTAATGCCATTGTTTCCTGTGCAGCGATTTCATTGAGCGCATTTGCCCAAGGTGGTGGACTTACTGACATGTCAGAAAGCAAGCATGCAGTTATGGTAAATACACCTATCGGTTCTGTAAAATGGACCGGTGGATTCTGGGGTGAGCGTTTCGATGTCTATAGCGGGACATCCCTGCAAAGCATGTGGGAGACATGGGCCAATCCTGATGTTTCACACGGTTTCCGTAATTTCGAAATAGCAGCCGGCACATGCGAAGGTGAGCACTGGGGCCCTCCTTTCCATGACGGTGACATGTATAAGTGGCTTGAGGCTGTGGCTGCTGTCTATGCGGTCAACAAAGACCCCAAGCTCGATGCTCTGATGGATAAGTTTATCGAGCAGGTTGTCAAAGCACAGCGTGCCGACGGATATATCCATACGCCTGTCATCATCGACGAGCGCAACCGTGGGGTGGATACCCATGCCCATCACAAGGAACAGACCGTCATCGGCACTAAGGTCGGAAGCGAGGACGAGAAGGGGGCGTTTGCAAACCGTCTGAATTTCGAGACCTATAATCTCGGCCACCTCATGATGGCCGGTATCATCCACAAGAGAGCCACCGGGAAGACGACTCTGTTTGATGCTGCCGTAAAGGCCACAGACTTCCTGTGTAATTTCTATGAGACAGCTTCTGCCGAGCTTGCACGCAATGCAATCTGTCCGTCACACTATATGGGTGTGGTGGAAATGTATCGTGAAACAGGCAATCCGCGTTATCTCGACCTTGCAAACAATCTCATCAACATCCGCGGTCTCGTGGAGAACGGAACTGACGACAATCAGGACCGCATACCTTTCCGCGACCAGTATAATGCGATGGGACATGCTGTCCGCGCCAATTATCTGTATGCCGGTGTGGCCGACCTCTATGCAGAGACAGGCGAAGAGCAGCTGATGAAAAATCTCACAAGCATCTGGAACGACATCGTTAACCGCAAAATGTATGTCACCGGCGCATGTGGCGCTCTCTACGACGGCACTTCCCCCGACGGCACATGCTATGAGCCTGACAGCATCCAGAAGGTTCATCAGAGCTATGGCCGTCCCTATCAGCTCCCCAACAGCACCGCTCACAACGAAACATGTGCCAATATCGGCAATATGCTTTTCAACTGGAGAATGCTCGAAGCCACCGGCGATGCCAAGTATGCCGACATAGTGGAGACAGCTCTCTACAACAGTGTGCTCAGTGGTGTCAGTCTTGACGGCAAACGTTACTTCTACACCAATCCGCTCCGTATGAGCGATGATTTGCCATATACTCTCCGTTGGCCGAAGACACGCGAGGAATATATCAGTTGTTTCTGCTGCCCGCCAAACACTCTCCGTACAATCTGCGAGGCTCAGAACTATGCCTATACTGTAAATGACAGCACTCTCTGGTTCAATCTTTACGGTGACAGCGAACTCCGCACGTCGCTCGGCAAGAAGCGTCCCCTTGTGGTGACACAGCACACCGGCTATCCCTACGACGGAAAGGTGGTCATAAATCTTGTCGAAGTTCCCAAGAAGCAGAAACTCGCTCTCAAACTCCGCGTTCCTTCATGGTGCGATAATGCGACAGTGGCTGTAAATGGGGTTAAGGAAGATGTGAAAGTAACCCCCGACAGCTATATCACTCTCGACCGCACTTGGAAGCCGGGCGATGAGGTGACATTCGACATGGAAATGAAGACCAAGCTTCTTGAATCGAATCCTCTTGTCGAGGAAACCCGTAATCATACAGCCGTCAAGCGCGGTCCGCTCGTATATTGCCTCGAAGGTATCGACATTGAAGGTGGCAACGCTCTTGACGATATACTCATTCCGGCCGATGCCAAATTCACAACCAAGGACATCACCATCGACGGCAGCCGCATGACTGCCCTTGAGACTGAAGCACGTCTTGTCGACGGCGGAGACTGGACCGGCAAGCTCTATCGTGAGGTCGGAAGCGCAGACGAGAAAGTCAAAGTGACACTCATCCCGTATTTCGCATGGGGTAACCGCGACAAGTCTGAAATGAGTGTATGGCTTCCTCTCGCACGCTGATAAAGCGGTCTGAACTTTCATTTTTTCCAATATTTCGAATCAACATCATGAGAAAAAAAATAATGGCAGTGGGGCTTGTCCTCACTGCATTCTCACTTTCAGCGGCCGATGTCTATGTGTCGCCTAACGGTAACGATGCCAACGACGGAAGCAAAAACTCACCGAAGGCGACTTTGACTTCCGCACTGCGTCAGGCCCGCGAAATGCGCCGGCAGGCAGTCGAAGGTGTGGAGTCAGGAATCACTATTCATATGGCTTCGGGTGTCTACGATGTATATGAGCCTGTGTTCATCCGTCCTGAGGACAGCGGTACTCCATCGTCGCCGACTGTAATCACCTCCGAGGGCGGCGCATGGCTGAGCGGTGGTGTAAAGATTGACGGCTGGAAGCGTCAAGGCAAACTGCTTGTGGCCGATGTCCCTCAGTTCAACGGCCGTCCGCTCGATTTCCGTCAGCTCTATGTCAACGGAAAGAAGGCCGTGCGGGCCCGCGATGTCGAGGATTTTGAAAAGATGTATCGTATTCTGAACAACGACCCTGCAAACGAAGTGCTCTGGGTGCCTGCTGAAGCGGTAAAGAAAATTGTAAAATCGCCATACGCGGAAATGGTGCTTCACGAAATGTGGTGTGTAGCCAATCTGCGTATTAAATCAATTGATATCCAAGGCGACAGCGCCGCTGTGAGATTTCACAATCCTGAAAGCCGGATTCAGTTTGAACATCCGTGGCCACGCCCGATGGTGACTACCGACGGACACAATTCAGCTTTCTACCTCACCAATGCCAAAGAACTGCTTGATGTGCCGGGTGAATGGTATCATGACATCGATACACGTAAACTGTATTATTATCCTCTTCCCGGAGAGACGGTGGCTGAAGCCGTTGTCCCTGCAGTGGAGACGCTTATGAATATCGAAGGAACTCTTGACCGCAGAGTGGAAAATGTCAGAATCGAAAATATCGGTTTTGAATACACCACATGGATGCGTCCGTCGCTTAAAGGGCATGTCCCTCTCCAGGCCGGCATGTATATGACCGACGGCTACAAGATAAATCCTAAAATGGAGCGTCCGCAGAACCATAAACTTGACAATCAGGGATGGCTTGGCCGCCCCGAGGCTGCCGTGACGGTAAAGGGAGCGAATGATGTCGATTTCCTAAAATGCCGTTTCGAACATCTCGGTTCTTCAGGTCTTGACTACGAGTGGGGAACCGAAGGAGGACTGATTGAGGGATGCCTGTTCCGCGACATCGCCGGAAATGGAATCGTTGTCGGCAGTTTCAGCCCTGCTTCCCACGAAACCCATTTACCATACGATCCGGCTGACGGACGTGAGGTATGTGCCGATCTTACGATTGCTAACAATCTCATAACTGATGTGACCAATGAGGATTGGGGCACTCTCGGTATCTGTGCCGGATATGTCAAGGGAATCAATATCGAGCACAATGAAATCAACGATGTGTCATATAGCGGCATCAATCTCGGCTGGGGATGGACGCGCACCGTCAACTGCATGCGCAACAACCGGGTGCATGCCAATCTTATCCACCACTACGCCAAGCACATGTATGACGTGGCAGGTGTATATACCCTTGGTTCTCAGCCTCACAGCTGGGTAACTGAAAACTGTGTGCGTGACATCTATGTCCCCGGCTATGCACATGATCCAAACCATTGGTTCTATCTTTACACTGACGAGGGCTCGTCGTTCATCAACGTCAAGGATAACTGGACTGAGGGAGAAAAGTATCTCCAGAATGCCAACGGCCCGGGTAATGTATGGGAAAACAACGGCCCGAATGTAGACGAATCAATTCGTCAGAACGCCGGCCTGACAAAAGACTTCCTATATCTGAAATCGCTCTGACGCGAATCCTCCTCACCAACGTTTTAACACTTAAATATCATCCATCATCACACAGGTTGCTATAAACCGTAGCACCTTAAATCACATTAAGCATAAATGAAAAAGAGAGTGTCTACCCTCCTTGCCGCAGCGGCTTTCGGCCTTGCCGCTTCGGCTCAGACATGGATATGGTATCCCGGCGATTACGAGATATGGCTTGGAAACCGAATGAACAACAACCGCACCGAACGAGGGGCGTTCTTTCCTCCGTTCTGGAAGACGGACAGCCATTTTGTTACTGTCGAGTTCAGTAAAGATCTCGATTTGCCCGAAGCCGAGGAGATTGTCATCAAGGCAGAAGGAAAATACAACGTGAAACTTGACGGTAAGCTTCAGTTCGGACAGCCATCGACATTCCTTATTCCGGCCGGAAAGCATAAGCTTAATATAAAGGTGTGGAATCAGTCGACTCCTCCCGCAATCTATGTCAAAGGCAAGACGGTCAACTCTGATCCGACATGGAAGGTCACCAACGAGGACAAGGAGTGGATTGACGAGAGCGGTAAGGCAAGCGACACTTCGGCTACGGTCTATGCCTTGGCCGGATACTGGGACTTCGACGACATGAATAATCCGCCGTCGGCCTACAGTCTCAACCTTGAGCCGAAGAACTATGCCGCAGTGGAGCAGAAAACCGCTGATGGAGGCAGACTTTATGATTTCGGAAAGGAAACTTTCGGTCGTATAGTGCTGAAACAGCCTGTCGGTGACGGTGTGGTGAATATATATTATGGTGAAAGCCCCGAAGAAGCTCTTGACCTCGAACATTGCGAAACGCTTGACAAAATCTTGTTTGACGGCGATAAGGTCACAGACCTTGCAACTAACGCTGTCCGTAAGAACGAGGGCGACTACACGCTTGACAACACCAAGGCGTTCCGCTATGTCTATGTAGCTCCTGAAGCCGGAGTGAATTTTGGAGATGTGGCTATGCTTTATGAGTATGCGCCTGTGGAATATCGCGGCAAGTTCAAATGCAGCGATCCCGAACTGAATAAAATCTGGGATGTCGGTGCCTATACTATGCACCTGACTACACGTGAGTTTTTTATCGACGGTATCAAGCGCGACCGTTGGGTATGGAGCGGTGATGCGGTTCAGAGTTACCTCATGAACTACTATCTCTTCTTCGACAGCCCTACGGTGAAGCGCACGACCCGTCTGCTGCGTGGAAAAGACCCAGTTACCGCTCACATCAACACCATCATGGACTATACGCTCTATTGGTTCAACGGTATCTATGACTACTATCTCTATACCGGTGACAAGGAGTTTGTCAAGGAAATCTATCCCAAGATGCAGAGTCTCATGGATTATGTTCTCGGCCGTACCAACAAGGACGGAATGCTTGAGGGCATGACTGGCGACTGGGTATTTGTCGACTGGGCTGATTTTCCGATGAGCAAACAGGGCGCACTTTCATTCGAGCAGGTGTTGTTCTGTAAGAGCCTTGAAACGATGAAACTCTGTGCGGATATTGTCGGTGACTCGGCTGATGCAGTGAAATATGGCCGTCTTGCAAAGGAGCTACGTGACAAACTTCTCCCGACATTCTGGGATGAGGAGCGTCAGGCACTTGTCCATAATGTCGAGAATGGTAAGAAGAGCGAACAGGTCAATAAATTCGCCAACATGTTTGCCATAAACTACGGCTACTTTGACGAACCGACTACAAAATCGGTGATGGAAAACGTGATGCTCAATCCTGAAGTTTCGGCAATCACCACTCCTTATATGCGTTTCTATGAACTTGAATCGCTCTGTGACCAAGGACTTCAGAAACAGGTGCTCAAGGAAATGAAGGATTATTGGGGAGGAATGCTCCGCGAGGGTGCGACTTCTTTCTGGGAAAAATATAATCCATCTGATTCGGGAACACAGCATCTTGCCATGTACGGACGTCCGTTCGGCAAGAGCCTCTGTCACGCATGGGGTGCAAGTCCGATTTATCTCATAGGCAAATACTATCTCGGTGTCAAGCCGCTCGAACCCGGCTACAAGGAATTTTCAATCACACCGGATCTTGGCGGACTGAAATGGATGGAGGGTACAGTCCCGACTCCTAACGGAGAAATCACTCTCTATGTCAGCGACAAGGAAATCAAGGTGAAGGCTACCGAAGGGAAGGGATATATCAACTTCAAGTCGAAATCACAGCCTAAGTCTGATTACGGCACAGTCGAGAAGACGGGCGATAAAAGCTATCGTCTCTATATAGATACAGATAAGGAAATCACAATTAAATATAAGGAAATAGGATGAAGAGATTGCTGAGACATGTATTTGTGGCATTGGTAGCCACTATGGTCTGGAGTTGCGCCGGTCGCGAAAATATAGCCCTGCAATATCCCGATGATGCCTCAAACCGTGTTAAGTTTGCTGCCGAACATCTGACAGGAGTGCTTGAAGGCAAGGGCTACCGTGTCATTGATGTCAGTGAAGCGGCTGAAGGTGACAAAATAATCCGTCTGTCGGAGGCTACTGACAGTGTAGGACCGAAAGAGGGATTCACAATCAGCTCGGCAGACAATATTATTGATGTCAAGGGAAATGACGGGTCAGGCGTGATCTACGGTTGCCGTGAACTCGCCGACCGTCTGGAAATGGACGGCAATCTTGACAATCTGCCTGCTGAATTCACGGATGCCCCCGAAATGGTGCTTCGCGGTGCTTGTGTCGGTGTGCAGAAACCTTACCTGCTTCCCGGGCGCAGTGTCTACGAATATCCCTATACTCCGGAGAATTTTCCGTGGTTCTATGACAAGGAGCTGTGGGTAAAGTATCTTGACATGCTGGTGGCCAACCGCATGAACTCACTATATCTATGGAACGGTCACCCGTTTGCCTCTCTTGTAAAGCTTGAGGACTATCCGTTTGCTGTAGAGGTCGATGACGAGACGTTTAAGAAAAATGAAGAGATGTTCTCATTTCTGACAGCTGAAGCCGACAAGCGCGGTATATTCGTGATTCAGATGTTCTACAACATTTTGCTTTCAAAGCCTTTCGCCGAACACTACGGCATGAAGACTCAGGACCGCAACCGTCCCATCACTCCTCTCGTGAGCGACTATACGCGCAAGAGCGTGGCCGCTTTTATTGAAAAATATCCCAATGTCGGTCTGCTCGTGTGTCTTGGCGAGGCTATGGATACCTACGAGGATGATGTTGAATGGTTTACAAAGACTATTATTCCCGGAGTCAAGGACGGTCTTGCCAAACTCGGCCGTGATGACGAGCCGCCGGTACTTCTCCGTGCCCACGACACAGACTGCAAGGCCGTTATGGATGCTGCGCTTCCGCTCTATAAGAATCTCTACACCATGCACAAGTATAACGGAGAGTCGCTCACCACATACGAGCCTCGCGGACCGTGGACAGAAATCCATCGCGGCCTTAGCTCACTCGGAAGTGTGCATATCAGCAATGTCCATATTCTTGCCAATCTTGAACCGTGGCGCTGGAGTTCGCCCGATTTCACTCAGAAAGCCGTGACTGCCATGCACGATGTACATGGAGCGAACGCACTCCATCTCTATCCTCAGGCATCTTACTGGGACTGGCCTTATTCGGCCGACAGCATAGCAGGAGGCGAGCGTCAGCTTCAGCTCGTGCGCGACAGTACGTGGTATGAAGGCTGGGGACGCTATGCTTGGAACTGCCGTCGTGACCGTGAAGATGAAATCAAGTATTGGAATCACCGTTTTGCCCGCACTTACGGTCTCAGTGACGACAAGGGCGGGGCAATCCGCACTGCATTCGAGGAGTCGGGTGAAATCGCACCAAAACTGCTTCGCCGTTTCGGCATCACGGAGGGTAACCGCCAGACACTTCTGCTCGGAATGTTTATGAGCCAGCTTGTCAATCCTTACAAATACACCATCTATCCCGGTTTCTATGAAAGCTGTGGACCGGAAGGCGAGAAACTGATTGAATTTGTAGAGCGTGAGCACAAGGGTGAGGCTCATGTCGGTGAACTTCCTCTTGACATCACTGCGGAATGTGTCGAACATGGCGACAAGGCTGTTGCTGCCATCGAAACAGTTGGCAAGGTCAAGTCGAACAGCGCCGAATTCGAGCGTCTTGTCAACGACATGAACTGCTACCGCACCTTCGCATACTTCTTTGACTGTAAGGTAAAGGCTGCGCAGCAGGTTCTGAACTATCAGTGGACAAAGAATCTGAAGTATCTTGATGAGGCTGTGCCTCTGCTTGAGGAAAGTCTCGAACACTACAAAAAACTGGTAGGTCTGACAGAAGGAACTTATCTGTATGCCAACAGTATGCAGACGACCATGCGCCGTATTCCTATTGCCGGAGACGATGGAAAGAACAAGACTTGGGGCGAGCTGCTTGTCCACTATCAGGCTGAGCTTGAGAATTTCAAGAATAACATAGCCATGCTTAAAGACAAGGCCGCCGGCAAGATTTCAACAGAAGATGTTGCCATAAAATCACTGAATAATGCTGCTGTCAAGTTTAAGGGTCAGTGGAACCGCACACGCCTCGATGAAGGTGCGGTGCTGCTCGCAAACATGCCTGAAGCAAAGATTGTCGGGCTTGCTCCTGAGCTCAAGGGTCTGATAGCCTTCACCGTCAACGGAGACGTGCAGCGCAAGGAAGGAACTACTATTGATTTCGAGTGCGCAGAGCCGGTGAAACTTCTCGTTGCATATTTCAAGGATGACCAGAAAAAGTATGCCAAGGCTCCAAAACTTGAAACCGACGCAACCGCAAACGAATATGGTCAGGCAGAACCTGTGCTTACCAATGCCATCCATCTCGACAAGATGCCTTTGGCCAATGTGCATGCCTATAATTTCAAGGCCGGCAGCCATTCGCTGAATCTTCCGAAGGGCTATGCGCTTGTTCTCGGTATGACATCCGACAAAATCAGTCCGAGAAATGTCGCTCTCGCAGGAGCTGACGAGGCTATGGACTGGCTGTTCTATTAAAATTAATAATACGGATAATTGAAACTCAATCCCCTTACATGAAACGACTGTTTTTAATAATCACCGCAGCCATCGCTTGCTGGTCGGGCATAAGCGCTCAGCGCCATGTCAGTCAGGAGCGTATGGCCGACGTGTATCGCGAGGCACGCACTCCATATAAGTACGGACTTGTCGTAGCTCCGACCGACAATAATCATAAAATCGACTGCCCGACAGTGTTCCGCGAAGGAGAGAAGTGGTACATGACGTATGTTGTCTACAACGGACGTAGCGGACAGGACGGTCGCGGATATGAAACATGGATTGCCGAGAGCGATAATCTGCTCGAATGGAAGACACTCGGACGCATTCTGGCCTATTCAGACACGGGCTGGGACCGCAATCAGCGTGGTGGTTTCCCCGGTCTGATAGATATGGAGTGGGGTGGCAGCTACAATATCAACCGTTACAAAGGAAAATGCTGGATGACCTACATCGGAGGCGAGGGGACTGGCTATGAAGCCGTTAATGCTCCGCTTGCCGTAGGTCTGGCGTGGACCAAGGGAAGTCCGGCAACTGCTCATGAATGGAACACGTTCGACCGTCCGATTCTCTCGATAAACGATAAGGACGTGCAGTGGTGGGAAGCTCTTACTGAATATAAAAGCACGGTCTATGAAGACCCGCACAAGACACTCGGTTCGCGTTTCATCATGTATTACAATGCCGGAGGTGTCAATCCCGAAACCGGCATGAAGGGTGAGCGTATCGGAATAGCCTTGTCTGACAACATGACAAAATGGCGTCGTTATGCCGGAAATCCTGTGTTCACACACGAGGCGCAAGGTACAATCACAGGCGACGCACAGATTGTCAAGATGGGCGACGTCTATGTGATGTTCTATTTCTCCGCTTTCAACCCGTCGCGTCCCTATAAGGCTTTCAATACTTTCGCATGCAGCTATGATCTCGTTACATGGGACGACTGGGAAGGTGATGATCTGATTTATCCGACCAAGCAGTTCGACGAACTGTTTGCCCACAAGAGCTACCTTGTGAAGCATGACGGAGTAGTATATCATTTCTATTGTGCTGTCAATAATGCGGATCAGCGTGGCATCGCAGTGGCTACAAGCAAACCGATGGGTCGCTCGGCAGTCCGTTTCCCCGACCGTCCGGCCACCGGCCGTCGCGGTCACATCAGTCTCAACAAGGGCTGGACAACATGGCTAAACGATGACAAGGCTTCGGCAAAGACAGTCGATGTGCCCCACAACTGGGATGATTACTATGGCTATCGCCAGCTGACACACGGCAATCTTCACGGCAATGCAGGTTATGTCAAGGAATTCGACATGACCGGGCGTGTCGACGGCAAGCGCTACTTCATAAGCTTCGAGGGAGTAGGGACTTATGCCGGTATAAAGCTCAACGGTCATGATTTCGGTCGCCATCCTTCGGGACGCACATCGCTTACGTTTGATGTGACCGACTATCTGAATTTTGACGGCAAGAACACACTCGAAGTCATAGCGGAGCATCCCGAGATGATTGCCGACATGCCTTGGGTATGTGGCGGTTGCTCGTCTGAGTGGGGTTTCAGCGAGGGCTCGCAGCCTCTCGGCATTTTCCGACCCGTAGAGGTTGAGATTACCGACGAAGTGCGTGTCGAACCTTTCGGTGTCCACATCTGGAACAATGCCGCGTGTGACTCGGTGTTTATCGAGACCGAATTGAAAAACTATGGCTCGAAGTCGGCCGAATTTGATTTTATAAGCAAATTCAGCAATGCTGATGGCCGTCAGATATTCCGTCTTACCGACAAAATGACACTTGCCCCGGGTGAAAGCAAAGTCGTGAAACAGGCTTCAGCCATTGAGAATCCGAATCTTTGGAGTCCCGACAGCCCGTATCTCTATAAACTCGCCACAATGGTCAAGCGCAACGGCAAGACAACCGAAGAGGTCACCACTCCCTACGGTATCCGCAGTTTCTCGTGGCCTGTCAAGCGAAATGACGGCGACGGGCGCTTCTTTATCAACGGCAAGCCTGTATTTATCAACGGAGTCTGTGAATATGAGCACCAGTTTGGCGCTTCGCATGCCTTCTCCGACGAACAGATTGAGGCGCGTGTCAAGCAGATCAAGAATGCCGGCTTCAACTCTGTGCGCGATGCACATCAGCCTCACAATCTTCGCTATCAGGAGTATTGGGACAAGGAAGGCATACTCTTCTGGCCTCAGTTCTCGGCACATATATGGTATGACACCCCGGAATTCCGTGAGAATTTCAAAAAGTTGCTTCGCCAATGGGTCAAGGAACGCAGAAACTCCCCTTCGGTAGTGATGTGGGGGCTGCAGAATGAAAGCACTCTTCCGCGCGATTTCGCACAGGAGTGTGCCGACATTATACGCGAAATGGATCCGATGGCACGCGACATGCGTGTGATTACCACCTGCAACGGCGGTGAGGGTACGGACTGGAATGTGATTCAGAATTGGAGCGGTACGTATGGCGGCGATGTCTTCAAGTATAACGAGGAACTTGCGCGTCCGAACCAGCTTCTCAATGGCGAGTATGGTGCATGGCGTACTCTTGGCTTCCACACCGAACCGGGTGCGTTTGAGCCTAACGGTCCGTGGAGCGAGGAGCGTATGACACAGCTTATGGAGACTAAAATCCGTCTGGCCGAACAGGCGCGCGACAGTGTCAGCGGTCACTATCAGTGGATTTTCAGCAGTCATGACAATCCCGGTCGCCGTCAGCCGGACGAAGCATACAGGAAGATTGACAAGGTTGGTCCGTTTAACTACAAGGGACTCGTCAGCCCGTGGGAAGAACCGTCCGACGTATATTATATGTATAAGGCAAACTATGTGGATGCGGCGACTGATCCGTTTGTCTACATTGCGTCACATACTTGGCCCGACCGTTTCAAATCGCCCCGCAAGGCGACTATCGATGTCTACAGCAACTGTGATTCAGTCCTGTTGTATAACGATGCGCTCGACGCTAATTATCTCGGGGCTCGCTCAAAGGGTGGCATCGGCACTCATCACCGTTGGGAAAATGTAGATGTGCGTTGCAACGTGCTCCGCGCAGTAGGTTATCACAATGGTGAAAAAGTGGCTGAGGATGTGATTGTACTTGATAATCTTGAGGTCGCTCCCGGTTTCGCGTCGCTCCGTTCGCCCGGTTCGACAGCATTGAAAGGTGCGGAAGGATATAATTATGTATATCGCATCAACTGCGGCGGAGACGGGTATACTGACGAATTCGGTCAGAACTGGCTTGCCGACGATACGATTTATTCGCGTTCGTGGGCGCAGGATTTCAAGGGCTTGTCTCCCTATCTTGCAAGCCAGCGTGTCACCTATGACCCCATTGCCGGAACAAACGACTGGGAGCTTTTGCAGAGCTTCCGTTTCGGCCGCCACAAACTATCGTACAAACTGCCGTTGCCTGACGGCCGCTATCGAGTGGAACTCTATTTCATCGAACCTTGGCACGGGACAGGCGGTGGAGAAGGCACTGACTGCGAGGGTCTCCGCATCTTCGACGTTGCTGTCAATGACTCAACCGTGATTGACGATCTCGACATCTGGGCCGAGGCCGGTCATGACAGGCTGCTGAAAAAGGTGGTTGACTGCTATGTGAAAGGCGGAAAACTGACAATCGATTTCCCGGAGGTCAAGGCTGGTCAGGCTGTCTTGTCGGCTATCGCAGTTGCGACGCTTGACCAGACAGTCAACGTCCCGGTTACTCTTCAGGCTTCAGACTGGAGCTGGAAGGCTGCCGACAAGGATGTGATTGAGAAAATGCCGGTCGAGATGCTTCCAAAAGATGAAAATGCCCGTGCTGCTGTGACATACGAGGCCGAGGATGCAAAGTGTGAAGGCAAGTATCAGGTCAAGGAATTCAAGAAACAGAACGGAGTGTTCTTCTCCAGCAAAGGCAGCATCGAATGGACCATCTCGACAGGTCTCGCGCAGGTCTATGCGCTCCGGTTCAAGTTTATGAACACCAACAAGCAGCCTGTGGCCGTCAATCTCAAGCTTATCGCTCCCAACGGTGCTGTATTGAAGGATGACACCATAAATCTTCCCGATACACCGGAAAAATGGCGTATGCTGAGCACCACCACCGGCGGATATATCAATGCCGGAACATATAAAGTGATAGTTTCCGCCCCTAATCTCAGCGGAGTGGCTTTCGATTCATTGGAAATACAGTAAGACAAAAAAGAATGCAGATAAAACTGACAGGCGCTCTCCTTCTGATGGCATCGGCCACAGCAATGGCCGACATCCGTCCGGCTCATGACTGGGAGAACCACCACATATTGCAGATCAACCGCGAACCTGCCCGTGCGGCGTTCATTCCCTACGGCGACACCAAGGGAGACAGAGCCATGACGCTTAATGGCGAATGGCGTTTCCATTGGTCGCCTACGCCTGAGGGCAGGGTAGACGGTTTTGAAAAGACCGGCTTCGACGACTCGTCGTGGAAGCAGCTTGCTGTCCCCGCCGTCTGGGAGGTCAACGGTTATGGTACGCCTATATATGCCTCCGCCGGATATACGTTCAAAATCAATCCTCCTTTCGTGACGGACACTCCTAAGGAGAACTATACGGCATATGTCGAACGCAATCCTACAGGTCAATACCGCCGCACGTTTGAAGTTCCGGCAACATGGCTGAAAGACGGGCAGACGTTCCTGCGCTTCGACGGCGCGATGAGCGCGTTCTATGTTTGGATCAACGGTAAGCGCGTCGGTTATTCGCAGGGAAGCATGGAACCGTCGGAATTCAATGTGACTCCCTATCTTCATGCCGGAAATAACGAAATCGCAGTCGAAGTCTATAAGTATAGTGACGGTTCATATCTCGAAGATCAGGATTTCTGGCGTTTTGCCGGAATACATCGCGATGTGACGCTTTTCCATACACCCGATGTAAGATTGCGGGATTTTGCAGTGCGCACACTTCCCGACGAGCATTACCGTAACTTTGTCTTTCAGCTCGACCCGCAATTTTCGGTCTACGACGGTGAGCGCGGGACTGACTATAAGCTTCATGTAAAGCTCGGTCAAAAGAATCTTGCCCCGGTTGTCGACACTACAGTTGTCATCAATGAAATCCTTGACCTTGACCACAAGGCTTCGGTGATGAACGAATGGTATCCGCAACGCGGCCCGCGCAAGATGGGACGAATCTCAAGTCTTGTACGTCTTCCGAATCTCTGGACTGCCGAAACCCCGGTGCTTTATAATCTCGAACTCGAATTATGCGACGCTGACGGGAAGGTCATTGAGCGTGCTGACAGCAAGGTCGGCTTCCGGAGCGTTGAGGTCAAGGACGGGCAAGTGCTGGTCAACGGTAGGCCGATTCGTTTCCGTGGTGTGAACCGCCACGAGCACGATCCGAAGACCGCCCGCGTGATGAGCGAAGAAATGATGCTGAAGGATATAAAGCTTATGAAGCAGGCCAATGTGAATGCCGTGCGTACGAGCCACTATCCGAATATTCCAGGATGGTATGAACTTTGCGACTCGCTCGGACTCTACGTCATGGATGAGGCCGACATAGAAGAACACGGATTGCGAGGGACTCTCGCCAGCACTCCCGACTGGCATGCGGCTTTCCTTGACAGGGCTGTAAGAATGGCCGAGCGCGACAAGAACCATCCTTCAGTCGTGTTCTGGAGCATGGGCAACGAAAGCGGTTACGGGCCTAATTTCGCTGCTATCTCGGCGTGGCTTCATGATTTTGATCCCACACGTCCGGTTCACTACGAGGGCGCTCAGGGTGTAGATGGAAATCCAGATCCTGCCACAGTCGATATTATCAGCCGATTTTATCCGCGCGTGATGGATGAGTATCTCAACCCCGGTATAAAAGAGGGCGACGATAAAGAGCGAGCCGAAAATGCACGATGGGAACGTCTGCTGTCAATCGCGCAGCGCACAAACGACAATCGTCCTGTGCTTACGAGCGAATATGCTCATGCTATGGGTAATGCTATGGGCAATTTCGGAGAATATTGGGATGAAATCTACAGTAATCCGCGTATGGCCGGTGGATTCATCTGGGATTGGGTTGACCAAGGAATCAGCCGTGTCCGTCCTGACGGGAAGACAGAAATGTCATACGGCGGTGATTTCGGCGACAAGCCAAATCTGAAAGCTTTCTGCATGAACGGTGTGGTGTTTGCCGACCGTTCGCTCAATCCGAAATATTATGAGGTCAAGACAGTCTACAGCCCCATTGCTGTCAGACTCAAATCATACGACGCTGCAACAGGCGATGCTGTAATTGAATTCATAAACCGCAACCACCATGTCGACCTTTTGGGCTATGAATGCACGTGGACACCTGTTGTCGACGGGGTGGCCGGTAAACCAATGGCTCTCACTCTTCCCTCGCTCGCACCGGGCAAGAGCGGTGATGTGACAGTCAATCTGAAAAAACTTAAAGTGGCCGACAATGCCGATTTGCGTCTCAATGTCTGTGTCACACTTCGTCATGACACAGACTGGGCTTCTGCCGGCCATGAAATTGTCAGCCGTCAGCTTGCGCTTCATGAAAATCTCCTTGGAAGCGGCAATGTTCAACCGAAATCAGGAAAGGGTCTTGACGTAACCGAGTCCGCAGGAATGTTCGAAGTCGCAGGCAAAAAATTCTCGGCTGAATGGAACCGCAGCTCAGGAAATCTCGTGGCTCTCACGTATAATGGTAAGAAAATAATTGAAGATTCCTATTTCCAAGCCTTCCGTGCCCCGACCGACAACGACAAGAGTTTCGGCAATTGGCTGGCAAAGGACTGGACAAAGAACAAGATTGATTCACCGAGCGTGAAATGTGTGTCTTTTGACAGTCGTGAGGCGAATGGAACAGTAATCGTTACTTCAACTCAGAAATACTCTTACGCCGATGGCTCGATAGATGTCAAGAGCGACTATACGGTATATCCTGACGGGACAATAGATCTCGTCCAGACATATACGCCGGAAGGGAATCTGCCGGAACTTCCTCGTCTTGGAAGTGTGTTTGTTGCCGATAAGACATTCGATAATGTCGAATGGTATGGCTATGGCCCGACAGAAAATTATCCCGACCGTCTTGAAGCCTCTTCGATAGGCAGATGGAAGGGTAAGGTCGGCGACCAATATGTCCACTATCCGCGTCCGCAGGATTCAGGAAATCTGGAATCGGTAGCTGAAATTTCGATAACCGACAAGGCCGGACGAGGTCTTAGGGTCAATTCCATAGGTTCGACCATTTCAGCATCGGCACTTCCTTACTCTGTCAGTGACATCTATGCGGTTTCTCACGATTGCGATTTGACAAATAGCGGTAAAACCTATCTAAATCTTGATGCAGCCGTGATGGGGCTTGGCAACAGCAGTTGCGGCCCGGGTGTGTTGAAGAAATATGCCATTCCTCATGGAGCACATACACTGAAAGTACGTTTTACTCCGTTGAATTGACATAATATACAATCCGAAACACAGTCTAATGAAAATAAATCTAACGATACAATGAAAAAATCTGTAGTAACTATCTGCTCATTGTTTGCAGGTATGACGCTGATGGGACAGTCTGTCAACACCGAGCGTCAGTACCTTTCAGGAACTGGTGCAGACGATATGGTCGAATGGGACTTCATGTGTACCGACGGTAACAATTCAGGCAAATGGTCTAAAATCGGAGTGCCGTCGTGCTGGGAATTGCAGGGATTCGGCACATATCAGTATGGAATGAAATTTTACGGCAAAGCTTTCCCCGAAGGGGTTGCCGACGAAAAAGGTATTTATAAATATGAATTCGAACTTCCGGAGTCGTGGCGCGGCAAGCAGATTGAACTCGTGTTTGAAGCGGCAATGACCGACACCTATGTGCTTATCAACGGACGTAAGGCCGGCTCGAAGCATCAAGGCGGTTTCTATCGTTTCATCTATGACGTGAGCGACCGTGTGTTCTTCGGCCCGAAGAAGAAAAACCGCATTGAGGTGACGGTCGAAAAAGAGAGCGAGAATGCTGGTGTCAATCTTGCCGAACGTCGTGCCGACTACTGGAATTTCGGTGGAATCTGGCGTCCTGTTTTCATGCAGGCGCGTCCGGCTCTCAATCTCAAGCATATAGCCATTGACGCTAAGGCCGATGGAAAATTTACGGCTGACTGCACTTTGAGCATGCCTGTCGAGGGTGGAAAAATAACAACTGTCATTACCGATAGAAATGGAAAGAAGGTAGGAGAGTCGGTGACGGCGCTGCGTCCCGGTGCGGGCGACACTCAGGTTGAGGTAAAGGTCGATACTCCCAAGACTTGGAGCGCGGAAACTCCTGAGCTTTATAAGGCTGAATTCACCCTTGCCGACGCTTCAGGCAAAGTATTGCACAAGGAAAACAAGAAATTCGGCTTCCGTACTATCGAGGTCCGTGAAAGCGACGGTCTTTATATCAACGGTAAGAAAATCAACATCCGTGGTGTCAACCGTCACAGCTTCCGTCCTGAAAGCGGCCGTACTCTCAGCCGACAGATGAATCTGGAAGATGTGAAGCTTATCAAGTCTATGAATATGAACGCCGTCCGTCTGTCGCACTATCCTGCAGACCCTGAGTTCTATGAAATCTGTGACTCGCTCGGCCTTTATGTGATGGATGAGCTTACAGGCTGGCACGGCAAGCATGAGACCATCAACGGTCAGAAGCTTGTCAAGGAGATGGTGGAACGCGATGTCAACCATCCTTCAATCATCTGGTGGAGTAACGGCAACGAAAAGGGCTGGAACGACGAACTCAACGGTGAATTCCACAAATATGACCCGCAGAAGCGCCCGGTGCTTCATCCGCAGGGCAATTTCGGCGGATTCGAGACAATGCACTACCGTTCGTATGGTGAAAGCCAGAACTACATGCGTCTCCCCGAAATCTTTATGCCTACCGAATTTCTCCACGGTCTTTATGACGGCGGTCACGGTGCAGGTCTGTATGACTATTGGGAAATGATGCGCAATCATCCGCGCTGTGCCGGTGGTTTCCTCTGGGTTCTGGCCGACGAGGGAGTCAAGCGAGTGGACATGGACGGCTTTATCGACAACTGCGGAAACTATGGTGCGGACGGCATCGTCGGTCCTCACCACGAGAAGGAGGGTAGCTACTGGACAGTCAAGGAGGTCTGGAACCCTATCCAGATAATGAACGATACGTTTACTCCCGATTTTGACGGAGTGCTCAACGTTGAGAACCGCTATGATTTCACCAACCTCAGGGATTGTTCGCTCACATGGCGTCAGCTTGCCATGCCTGCTGCCGGAACAAAGGGCGATGCGCGGGTTGTAGCTGAAGGCAAGGTTGCATTCCCGGATATACCTGCCCGTAGCAACGGATCGGTAAAAATTCCCGCTCTTAAACCTGAAACTGATGCGCTCGAACTTACTGTAACCGATAACAATGGCGAAGACCTCTTCACATGGTCTCACCCGGTGGAGGGTAAGGCAAAGGCCGCTCAGACGGTTAAATCAGGTGTCGCTCCTTCTTGGAACGAGACAGCCGATGAGCTAATAGTCAGCACCAATGGTCGTACATATCATTTCAGCAAGAAGAATGGCCGACTCATGGGGGTCGATGTCAACGGACGTCGCATCGAACTGACCGACGGTCCACGTGTGATCGTGGCAAAACGTTCTGACCGCTCGATGGACGGTTTCTACAATCATGACGATAAGGAAGCCGAGAAGAAGAAAACCCAATATACAGAATTTGATGACGCCGGCCAGTTCACCGGCATTAAGGCCGAGAAGATTGGCAATGATGTTGTCGTGACCGCCGACTATAAACTCGGAAACTTCGACAACGCCAAGTGGACGATCGCTCCCGACGGCAGCGCGGCACTTGACTTCGCCTATAATTTCAACGGTGTCATTGACCTTATGGGTGTAAAGTTTGACTTTCCTGAAAATAAGGTCATCAGCAAGCGTTGGGTAGGCGACGGTCCTTATCGCGTATGGCAAAACCGTCTCCACGGTCCGCAGTATGGTGTATGGGAGAATGACTATAACGACCCCATCCCTGCCGAAAGTTTCACATATCCGGAATTCAAGGGTTATTTTGCAAATGTCGATTGGATGGACATCAAGACTCAGGATGGAACTATCAGCATCGTCAACGAGACTCCTGAAAGCTATGTCGGTGTCTATGAACCACGTGACGGACGTGACCACATCCTCTATGAACTTCCAAAGACAGGCATCGCAATCATGGAGGTGATTCCTCCCGTCCGCAACAAGGTCAACACGACTGACCTTATCGGCCCGTCATCTCAGCCCAAATGGGTCGCCGGACAGCGCACCGGCCGCATCCTTCTTAATTTCGAATAGTCGCAGCTAAAATATAGACAGATGAAATTACGCAGCATATTATTATCTGCAACCGCAATGCTCGCTCTCAATGTGTCGGCCGGTCCGACACTTGAGCGGGCTTTTGCCAATCCTCCTTTCGAGGCCAATCCGTGGTGTTTCTGGTACTGGATGTATGGTGCGGTTACAGAGGAAGGCATAAAGGCTGACCTTGAGGCCATGAAACAGGTCGGGCTGGGTGGAACGTATCTCATGCCTATCAAATCGGTAGAGGCCGGTGCGCAGTATGAAGGAAAAGCCCCTCAGCTTTCGCCCGAATGGTGGCGTCTGGTCGGGCGCAGCATGGAGATTGCCGACAGTCTCGGACTGAAGCTCGGCATGCACATCTGCGACGGTTTTGCACTTGCCGGCGGTCCGTGGATCAGTCCGGCTGAGTCAATGCAGAAAGTCGTGACTGCCGATACTATTATTAAAGGTGGGAAAGTCGAAAATCTCATCCTTCCGATACCTGAAAATTATAAAGGATATTATGAGGATATAGCGATTCTTGCGATGCCGGTCAAAGGCCGAAAGATTGCTGAAAGACCTAAAATCACAGTCGGGAATGTCGATGCTTCTGTCCCTGAAGGCAAGGGTGTCAACATTGACGACAAGGGAGTGATACGTTCGTCGGTGCCATGCTGGATACAATATGAGTATTCAGAGTCGGTTGATGTCGATAATGTGGAAATAATTCTTTCCGGCAACAATTATCAGGCTCACCGTCTGAAAATATACGCGAGCAACGACGGGAAATATTTTCAGGAAGTAAAGCAGTTGCAGCCTGCACGTCAGGGCTGGCAGAATACGGATGCCCAGAGCACGCATGCGATTCCTCCGACAAAAGCGAAGTATTTCCGTTTTGACTGGACTCCGGCCGGAAGTGAACCCGGAAGCGAGGACATGGATGCTGCAAAATGGAAACCCAATCTGAAGATAAAGGACATAGTGCTCAGCGGAGAGCCAAAACTCAACCAATGGGAAGGAAAGGCAGGGCTTGTTTGGCGTGTAGCTCCCGAGACCACCTCGACAGAGATTCCTGCAGAGCTGTGTGTTAAAAAGGAGGAGATTATCGACCTGACTTCACAACTGCGCAACGGCTCTCTGTCGGCCTCACTGCCTGAAGGAGAATGGAGAATTATGCGTATAGGCCACACCGCCACCGGCCATACCAATGCCACCGGCGGAGCAGGGCAGGGGCTTGAAGCCGATAAATTCAGCCGTGCGGCTGTCGCCAAGCAGTTTGACAACTGGTTTGGCAAGGCATTTGAAAAGGTCAATCCTGAAATCGCCCGGAAGGTGTTGAAATACATGCACGTCGACAGCTGGGAATGCGGAAGCCAGAACTGGAGCGATAATTTCGCTGACGAATTCAAGCGTCGTCGCGGCTACGATATCATGCCTTATCTGCCTTTGTTTGCCGGTGTGCCTGTCGACAACGTTGAGACTTCCGAGAAAGTGCTCCGTGATGTTCGCACTACCATTGCCGAACTTGTGGTTGATGTGTTCTACGAAGTTCTTGCCGGGAAAGCCAAGGAATACGACTGTCTTTTTTCTGCCGAGTGTGTGTCGCCTACGATGGTGAGCGACGGTATGCTCCATTATCAGGCTGTAGACTTTCCTATGGGTGAATTCTGGCTTAACAGTCCTACCCACGACAAGCCGAACGATATGATCGACGCTATTCACGGAGGTCATGTGTATGGCAAGAATATCATTCAGGCCGAAGGTTTCACCGAGTTGCGCGGGACATGGGATGAGACTCCGGCCACTCTTAAAACTCTGCTTGACAGGAATTATGCACTCGGAATCAATAGAATTTTCTATCACGTCAACACACATAATCCTTATCTTGACAAGAAGCCGGGCATGACCCTCGATGGTATCGGTCTCTTTTTCCAGCGTGACAACACATGGTTTGCCGACGGAGGAAAGGGGCTTACAGACTATATGCGCCGTGCGCAGGCTCTTTTACAATATGGAACGCCGGTGACTGACATAGCCGTGTTTACGGGTGAGGAGATTCCGCGCCGAGCCGTGTTGCCCGACCGTCTTGTGCCGTCGCTACCGGGAATTTTTGGCGCTGAACGTGTCGAATCAGAGCGTGTGCGTCTGGCCAACGTGGGACAACCGCTGCGCACCAAGCCTGTAGGCGTGTCGCATTCGGCAAATATGGCCGATCCTGAAAAATGGGTTAACCCGATGCGTGGCTACAACTATGATTCAATGAACAAGGATGCGCTTCTGCGTCTTGCGAAGGCTGAAAACGGATGTCTGACTCTCCCGGGTGGCGCGTCTTACCGTGTGCTGGTGCTCCCGATGGCACATCCGCTTATGCCGGACACTACGCTCAGTCCTGAGGTGAGAGCAAAAGTCGACGAGCTTGTCAAGGCGGGTGTCGTCGTTCCGCAGCTGCCTTATGTGAATGATGATTTCTCGGCTTACGGACTTGAACGTGACGTAAAAGTGCCGGAAAATGTTGCGTGGACTCACCGTCGTCATGATGGTGACAACGTAGATCTCTATTTCATTTCGAATCAGGAGGAACAGCCTCGTGAATTTACTGCCTCATTCCGTGTGTCGGGCCGTGTCCCCGAGCTATGGAATCCTATGACCGGCCGTATTGACAGAAATCTTGACTGGACCAGCGCCAATGGCCGCACTGATGTGAAAATGAATCTTGACGGCGCGGAATCCGCCTTCATTGTGTTCCGCGAGCCGACACAGACTACTTCCGGGAAAGCTCCGGCAGTCAGAAAGACTGACTGGATGCTCGACGGTTCAAAATGGACTGTCGAGTTCAAAACCACAGGGCGTAAGATTGAGAACACGGAACTATTTGACTGGACTTCAGCGTCGGATGATGACATCCGATATTATTCTGGCACAGCTGTCTATTCAACCACATTTAAAGCCCAGAAATTTTCCAAGGGTGACCGTGTGGTGCTTAATCTTGACGGTCTCCGCGATGTCGCTACAGTCAAGGTCAACGGTAAGGAATGTGGCATAGTCTGGACTGCGCCATATACCGTAGATATCACCGATGCGGTTAAGAAAGGCCGGAATACACTGACCATCGATGTCACCAACACATGGGCCAACGCACTCCTTGGTGCGGATAACGGCAAAGCTCCTTTCGATGGTATTTGGACAAACGGTAAGTATCGTCGGCCTGACACGACGCTGATTCCTGCCGGTCTGACCGGTCCTGTCTCGGTGAGTGTGATTTCAGAAAAATAAAACAAATAGATATTTCACAGATGAAAAATAATAATCGTTCCTTGTATAAAGGTTTAAGCCTCGCTGCTTTTCTGACCTTTGGTTTGATGGCAGAGGCAGAGGTCAAGATGCCTGCGTTTTTTGGCGACAACATGGTGATGCAGCAGAATACGGATGCAAATATGTGGGGCACTGCCAAAGCTTCGTCAACCGTAACTGTCACACCCGGATGGACATCGGAGGTCTACAAGACAAAAGCCGGAAAAGATGGAAAATGGAAAATCTCTATCCCGACCCCTGCGGCCGGAGGGCCTTACACTGTCACTGTCAGCGACGGCACTCCACTGACGCTCAACAATGTGATGCTTGGCGAAGTGTGGCTCTGTTCAGGACAGAGCAACATGGAGATGCCGATGAAAGGATATAAGAACCAGCCGGTAGAGGGTGCGAACATGGCCACACTGAAAAGCCGTAACCCTAATATCCGTCTTTTTACCGTCAAGCGTAATTCATCCACTGTCCCTGTCGACGATGTGACCGGCTCATGGTCTGAGGCTTCGCCCGAAAGCGTGAGAAACTTCAGTGCTACCGCCTACTTTTTCGGACGTGAGATTGAAGAGCTTCTCGATGTCCCTGTCGGACTTGTAGTTGTGTCGTGGGGTGGTTCGGCCTGCGAGGCATGGATGAACGACGAGATGCTTCAGGCTTTCCCCGAAGCTGCTGCCAAGATACCTGCTGTCAACGGCGAGATTCCATCCAAGAACCGAACTCCGAGTGTGCTTTTCAAAGGCATGCTCAATCCGCTTATCGGCATGGCGATGCGTGGTGTCATCTGGTATCAGGGCGAGGACAACTGGAACCGTGCCCATTCCTACACCGACATGCTTTCGACCATGATTAAGGGTTGGCGCAATCTTTGGGGACAGGGCGAATTTCCCTTCTACTATTGCCAGATAGCCCCGTATGATTATGCAATTATCACCGAATCGGGAAAAGAGATTATCAACTCCGCCTATCTTCGCGAGGCACAGGCTCGTGTGGAGCATATCGTACCGAACACAGGTATGGCAGTGCTGATGGATGCCGGCTGGCCTGAGGGGATCCATCCTCCGAAAAAGCAGATACCCGGCGAGCGCCTCGCGCTTCTTGCTCTCAACAAGACATACGGTATAAAGGGCATAGGTGCCGAAAGCCCCGTCTACAAATCGATGGAGGTTAAAGGCGATACCGTGATTGTAAGTTTTGACCGTGCTCCCGAATGGATTGCCGGAAAGCAGAGCTTCGAGTCGAAACAGTTTAAGCTTGCGGGCGAGGACCGTGTGTTCTATCCTGCCAAGGCTTGGATTTCGCGTAGCAAGGTCATGGTGAAGAGCGACAAGGTTCCTCATCCTGTCGCTGTGCGCTATGCGTTTGAGAATGCTTCGGAAGGAGACTTGTTCAGCACCGACGGACTCCCTGTCTCCTCATTCCGTTCCGATGACTGGCCTGATGAGAGACCGATTAAAGAATAGCGCATGGTCTTTCTATCCGGTTTATCAGCCTTAACAACAGCCTTTAAAAATAACTTAATTATGAAAAGACGAGTGCTACTGCCTGTCATTTTGGCCTCAGCCATAACGATGACTGCCAATGTCCCTACCGATTATGTGTGGAACAGCATGAGTCACGACTCATCGGCTTCTATGCCGGTGGGTGGTGGCGACATCGGAATGAATGTGTGGACCGAGGACGGGGATGTGCTTTTTTATATAAGCCGTAGCGGCGCATACGATGAAAATAATACTCTTTTGAAGCAGGGTCGTCTGCGCCTTCACATTCCCGGCGACAAGTCTTCGCTTTTTTCGCAGCGGCTTAAGCTTAATGAGGGATACTGTGAACTATTGGTGAACGGATCGAAGGTTGTGGTATGGGCTGATGTATTCCGGCCTGTGGTTCATGTTGAGGTTGAGAGCCCCAAGGCTGTTTCGCCTGAGCTTAGCTATGAGAGTTGGCGATATGCCGACCGTCCTTTCAAGAAAGGGGAGGGACGGCAGAACTCATGGAAATGGTCATCACCCAAGAATCTGGTGACGACACGCGATTCGATTATGGCCGATGGAAACAAGGTGACATTTTTCCATCGGAATCCACAGTCGACGGTTTTTGATGTGACAGTAGCGCGCGAAGGGCTTGATTCGGTGAAACACAAGCTGTGGAATCCGCTTGCCAATCTGATTTCAGGCGGCCGTCTTCATGGTGATAATCTGCGTTTCAAAGGCACTTCAGACGGTGAATATGACGGTACGGATTTCCGCGCATGGAATTTCGAAAGTGTAAGACCGTCAAAAAAACACCACTATACAATAGCCCTCCATAACCGTCAGACCACTGAAGCCGCTGAATGGCAGAATGGTCTTGACAGTCTTGAGCGCACAGTCAGCCTCAGCCGAGACCGTAAAGCCTCCCGCGACTGGTGGCGTGATTACTGGAAGCGTAGCTACATCGCCTCGCCGACTGATGCGGACAGCGTAGTCAGCCGCATGGCGCGCAACTATACGCTTTTCCGCTATATGTTAGGGTGTAATGCCTACGGAAAAGAACCGACAAAGTTCAACGGTGGCCTTTTCACCTTTGATCCCCACCATGTCAAGTCGACCGAGGCTTTTACCCCTGACTACCGTAACTGGGGAGGTGGCACAATGACTGCTCAGAATCAGCGTCTGGTTTATTGGCCGATGCTTAAAAGCGGTGATTTTGACATGATGAAGCCTCAGTTTGATTTCTATAACCGCATGTTATCAAATGCAGAATTGAGGTCGCGCGTCTATTGGAATCACGACGGGGCATGCTTCGCCGAGCAAATCGAGCTGTTCGGTCTGCCTAACATGATGGAATATGGCACTAAACGTCCTGCGTATGCCGATCCCGGCGTTGAATACAACGCATGGCTTGAATATGAATGGGACACGGTGCTTGAATTCTGCCAGATGATGCTTGAAAGCGCCCGTTATCACGGGACAGACATTTCTACCTACCGGCCCCTCATCGAAAGTTCGCTCACTTTTTTTGATGAGCATTACCGTTATCTTGCCTCGCGCCGTGGCAGCAAGAGCCTTGATGGCGATGGGAAACTGATTCTTTTTCCCGGTTCAGGCTGCGAGACATACAAAATGACCAACAATGCCGCCTCGACTGTGGCAGCACTCCGTCGTGTCACAGGCGACTATATCGATTACATGAAGACTCAGGGCGACACGGCTGTGTCAAAATGGAATGATCTCCTTTCCCGTATCCCTGAAATCCCTCACCGTTATCTCGACGGACGTATGATGATTGCTCCGGCTAAGACGTGGGAGCGCATCAATAATGTGGAGACACCGCAGCTATATCCCGTGTGGCCTTGGCGCTTCTACGGCGCGACTGTCGGCGACACTGCTATGCTCGATATTGCCAGAAATACATATCTGTATGATCCGGATGCACTGCGATTCCGTTCCACTACGGGCTGGAAGCAGGATAACATCTGGGCTGCATGTCTCGGGCTGACAGACGAGGCGTTTGAACTCAACTCGCAGAAGTGGGCAGACGGTTCTCACCGCTTCCCGGCCTTCCTCGGACCGGGTTACGACTGGACTCCCGACCACAACTGGGGTGGCAGTGCCATGATCGGCTTGCAGGAAATGCTGATGCAGACAGATGGCGATAAGATTTATCTTTTCCCTGCGTGGCCGCTTGGGCGCGACATCAGTTTCAAGCTCCATGCCCCGGCCAATACGACGGTCGAGGCAGAGCTGAAGAAAGGGAAGCTGACAAAGCTTGTCGTGACTCCGGCCACACGAGCATCCGACATCGTGTTGCCAACCGAACTGAAATAAAAATTGACTATTAACATGAAAATACTTGCAACTATCCTATCATTCCTGCTCCTTCCGACAGTGGCTATCGCTACTGAGAACACGGGAAAAGTGACTCCGCAGGAAATCTCTGTCGCCGGATTTTTCCCAATCGAGGATTCCGGCCGACAGGTCTATGACTTTAACAATGGCTGGCGTTATCATCTCGGCGACGTGACCGATGGCCAGGCCGTAGGACTTGACGATTCCAAGTGGGAAGTCGTGTCTACCCCCCACACGGTAGAACTTCTTCCGGCCGAAGGAAGCGGATGTCGCAACTATCAGGGGATGGCCTGGTATCGCAAACATTTCGTGATGCCTTCCGACACAAAAGGTAAGGATGTCTCGCTACATTTTGAGGCTGTGATGGGCAAACAGAATTTTTTTGTCAACGGCAAGGAAGTCAAGGCGAATTTCGGTGGTTATCTTCCCATAACCATTTCACTTTCAGAAGCCGGTGTGCAGCCAGGCGACAGCTGTGTCGTAGCAGTCATGGCAGATAACAGCGATGACAAGAGTTTCCCTCCCGGCAAGCCACAGCATTCACTCGACTTTGCCTATCATGGAGGCATCTACCGTGATGTGTGGATGATTGTCAAATCACCTGTAGCCATCACTGATGCCGTCGAGGCCAACCGCGTGGCCGGCGGCGGTGTATTTGTGCATTTCGACAAGGTTTCCGACAAGAGTGCCGAAGTCATGGTCAATACCGATGTTGCCAACAATGGCGACAAGTCGCGCAAGGTCTATGTCGAGACTTCGCTGATTGACCCTGAAGGTAAGCTCATACAGAAAAGCAGTGCTTCGGCCATCACACTCAAGCCCGGCCAGACAAAAACTGTGATGCAGACTTTCCATGTGAAAAATCCGCAGCTGTGGAGCCCTGACAGCCCGACGCTCTATCGCATAGAGTCGCGTGTAAAGGACGGTAAAGAAACTGTCGACGGTGGTGCGACACGTGTAGGCATACGCTATTTCGAGTTTGACGGCGACAAAGGATTCATACTCAATGGCAAGCCTTTCGGTCAGCTTGTCGGCGCAAACCGTCATCAGGATTTCGCCTATGTCGGCAATGCAGTCCCTAATTCGCAGCAGTGGCGCGATGCAAAGCGTCTGCGTGATGCAGGATGCCGTATCATCCGTGTGGCTCACTATCCTCAAGACCCTTCGTTTATGGATGCTTGCGACGAACTTGGAATGTTTGTGATTGTCGCTACTCCAGGCTGGCAGTTCTGGAACAAAGATCCGAAGTTTGCCGAAAAAGTCCATCAGAACACCCGTGAGATTATCCGTCGCGACCGCAATCATCCTTCAGTGCTTATGTGGGAACCGATTCTTAACGAGACCCGCTATCCTGAGAATTTTTCACTTGAGGCCCTTCAGATTACAAAGGATGAATATCCTTATCCGGGCCGACCGATTGCCGCAGCCGACATGCACTCGGCAGGGGTGAAGGAAAACTATGATCTTGTCTACGGATGGCCCGGCGACGATGAGAAGGCAGATGCTCCGCGTCAGAATATCTTTACCCGCGAATTTGGTGAGAATGTCGACGACTGGTATGCGCATAACAACGACAACCGTGCATCGCGCAGCTGGGGTGAACGCCCGATGAAGGTACAGGCTCTTTCGCTTGCCAAGACTTACGACGGGCTCTACCGCACTACGGGTAAGTTTATTGGCGGTGCACAATGGCATCCTTTTGACCATCAGCGCGGTTATCATCCCGATCCATACTGGGGCGGTATCTACGACGCGTTCCGTCAGCCCAAGTATGCCTACCACATGTTCCGCAGCCAGACAGCCCACGACCTTAATCATCATACAGCCGAGTCAGGCCCGATGGTCTATATCATGCACGAAATGACACAGTTCTCCGATCCTGATGTTGTCGTGTTCAGTAACTGTGATTCAGTCCGTCTTTTAATTTATGACGGTGCCAAGTCATGGACACTTCCGGTGGTTCATCGCGAAGGAGGCATGCCGTCCGCTCCTGTTGTCTTTGAAAATGTGTGGGATTTCTGGGAAGCCCGCAACTATAGCTATACCAACAAGAACTGGCAGGCTGTCAATATGGTTGCCGAGGGTATTGTCGACGGTAAGGTAGTCGCTACTGAAAAGAAGATGCCATCGCGTCGTTCGACCAAACTTCGTCTTTATGCTGATTGGGATGGCAAGCCCCTTGTTGCCGACGGTTCTGATTTCATCGTTGTTGTTGCCGAGGTAACCGACGATAACGGCAATGTACGCCGTCTTGCCAAGGAAAACATCGTGTTTGAGGTCGAGGGTGAAGGTGAGATAATCGGCGATGCCTCTATCCATGCCAATCCCCGTCCCGTTGAATGGGGATCAGCTCCTGTGCTTATCCGTTCGACCCGTACTCCCGGCAAAATCAAGATAAAGGCCCGTGTTGAAGCTCCCGGTACTCATGCTCCAACACCTGCTGAGATTGAAATAGAGAGCGTTCCTTCCACAATCCCGGCGCTCTATAGCGATCAGCGCAAAATCGGTTCGTCTGCAAAGCGTCAGAATGCCGATGTGAATGCTCCGTCGCTGTCGGAAGAAGAGAAGCGCAAAATCCTTGAGGAAGTCGACCTCCAGCAGCAGGAATTCGGTATTCAGAAATAAAAATCTTATAGAAACATATATTAATATGAAGAAAACAGCAGTGTTAGTGCTTGCAGCTATGGCTACGATGGACATAGCTGCCCAGTATCCCACAATTCCTGATTCAATCAAGGCTCGTGCGGCTCGTCAGGAGGCAGAATGGGACGCTCATTCCGACAAGGCTTGGGCAGAAGCATATCCCATAGTGATGAAAGAAGAGGCTGAAAACGGCCGTCCATACCGTCCGTGGGCATCGAAACCCGAAGATCTGATAAAGGCTGACATCGTGGCATTCCCCGGGGCTGAAGGTGGAGGCGCATATACTCCCGGCGGTCGTGGTGGCAAGGTATATGTGGTTACATCCCTTGCCGACAGTGGCCCCGGCACTCTTCGTGAGGCATGTGAGAAGGGTGGTGCGCGCACAATCGTGTTCAATGTCGCAGGTGTCATCAAACTGAATTCGCCAATCACTGTCCGCGCGCCCTATATCACCATCCTCGGTCAGACTGCTCCGGGCGACGGTGTATGCGTGACAGGTGCGTCATTCCTTATTGATACTCATGATGTTATTATCCGTCACATGCGTTTCCGTCGAGGCGCACAGGATGTCGCTTTCCGTGACGATGCTCTCGGAGGTAATGCCGTCGGTAACATAATCATCGACCATGTGTCAGGTTCTTGGGGGCTTGATGAGAACATGTCGATTTACCGTCATGTCTACAACCGTAATCCCGAGACAGGCAAAGGAGAGAAGCTCCCGACTGTCAATATCACCATCCAGAATTCGATTTTCTCAGAAGCGCTTGACCTCTATAATCACGCCTTCGGTGCGACTATCGGCGGCCATAACAGCACCTTTGCACGCAACCTTTTCGCATCGAACATCTCGCGTAACTGCTCAATCGGCATGGATGAAGATTTCAACTTCATCAACAACGTGACCTACAACTGGTGGAATCGTTCGGTTGACGGCGGTGACCACACGAGCCGGCTCAACATCATCAACAACAATTTCAAGCCCGGACCTATCACCGAAACCAATTCGGCTAACGCTCCCATCCGCTACCGCATTGTCAAGATGGAAGCCGGACGCGACAAGGCTTTCAAAGACAAGTTTGGCAAGGCCTATGTCAGCGGCAACAAGGTGTGGGGCAACGACAAGGTGACTGCCGATAACTGGGCTGGAGGTGTGCAGATCTACAATGGCCCAGTGCCCGCCGAACGCATTGCAGAGCTTAAGGCCGACGCTCCTTTCCCTATGGCCGATGTGACCATTATGGAGACCGCTCCCGCCTATGAATATGTGCTTAAGAATGCCGGAGCTACCAAGCCCAAGCGCGATGCCGTCGACGTGCGTGTCATCAAGACCGTGAAGACCGGCAAGGCTATTTATGAGAAGGATGCCGACAAGTACACCAGCTCCACTCCCTACGTGAAGCGCCGTCTGCCTTCCGACTCTTATAAAAACGGTATTATCACCGATCCGCGTCAGGTTGGCGGACTTCCCGAATACAAGGGTAAACCCCGCGTTGACAACGACAACGACGGTCTCCCTGACGCATGGGAGAAGAAACACGGTCTCAACCCCAACGATCCCACCGACTCAGCCAAAGATTCTGGCAACGGCTACACTTGGATTGAGGTGTATGCCAATGAGCTTGCTAAATAAGTCATAGGAATTATAATGAAAAATACTCCGTCGTAATAGAATCTATTATGGCGGAGTATTTTTTATATGATGTCTCTTCTTTCTGTCAAATGGAAGATATAGCATGGTTTGACAGTAATACCAATCCCCATATTAGAAGTACGAATAATGTTATGGCCAGTTGTTGGTAGCATTTCTGGCGGATGCAAAAATAGACTGAAGCTATGACAAAGACTGCCACTGATGAAATAGCCATTACAATAGCCCATGTCAGATAAGATTTTTGTATTATCATGACTGCATAGGCGATTAATACGGGTATCAACAGCAAGCACAGTTGATTTAAAGTCGGATTCTTGATTTTCCGCATAATAAAATCGTAGTTATGAGATGGTTATAGCTACTTATAGAAACAAAATAAAACTAAAAAAGGTTTAAAAGCAAAATAAGAGGGGGAGAGATGGTTAAAATGATACCCGTCAAAAATTGCCGGATAGATTGTGAAGGGTAAAAATACGGGTATTGAGAATAAAAGTGTAAAATATACACTTAAAAGCCACGCCTTTAGATTGCGGGTGTCTGTCGGACGATGGACTGATTACCCTATTGAAATTTGTTTCTGCCTTATAATCTTGGATATTACAGCGAAATGATTTTACAATAAGATTTGTAGGAATGAATGAAAAACACTATCTTTGTTTACCCAAAATTATCTTCCATGAAAGTACTTTCGAAACAACTAATCATCACCGCAATCGCAATGATGGCGCTGGATGCTTCAGCGTCGCAGGAACACAAGTTATGGTACGACAAACCGGCTCAGGTCTGGACCGAGGCATTACCTCTGGGCAACGGTCGTCTCGGAGCCATGGTCTATGGTAATCCGGGAGCAGAGCAGATTCAGCTCAACGAAGAGACAATCTGGGCCGGCCAGCCGAACAACAATGCCAATCCCGATGCACTGGAGTGGATTCCAAAGATTCGCCAGCTCGTGTTTGAAGGTAAGTATCGTGAGGCTCAGGACATGGCTACAGCTCATGTGAAGTCTCATAAAAATCAAGGTATGCCATATCAGCCATTCGGTGACCTTCGTATAACTTTCCCCGGTCATACGCGCTATGAAGACTACTACCGTGAACTGAGTCTTGACTCGGCCCGCACGGTTGTGAAATATAAGGTCGACGGTGTGAATTTCACTCGTGAAACCTTTACGTCTTTTCCAGATCAGGTCGTGATTACCCGCATTACTGCCGACAAGCCCGGCAGTGTGACATTCAACGCCTCACTCACTTCACCCCATCCCGATGTGATGATTGCCTCCGAAGGCAACGATATCACTCTTAGCGGAGTCAGCTCGAACCACGAGGGCCTCAAAGGTAAAGTGGAGTTTCAGGGGCGTGTGACTGCTGTCCCCAAAGGCGGCCGCATGTCGACAAGCGACGGTGTGATCTCAGTCGAGAACGCCGATGAGGCTGTCATCTATACCTCAATCGCTACAAATTTTAACGATTATACTGACATCACAGGAGATGAGGAAGCACGCAGCAAGGCTTATCTTGCCAAGGCTGTCACCAAGCCTTTCTCACAGGCGAAGAAAGAGCATGTCGATTTCTATCAGAAGCAGATAGGCACTTCGACTCTCGACCTCGGTCCTGACAAGTATGCCGATGTTCCGACCGACATCCGCATCGAACGATTCAAGGATACCCATGACAACCAACTTGTGGCCAACTATTACAAATTTGGCCGTTATCTGCTTGTCAGCAGTTCTCAGCCGGGCGGTCAGGCCGCGAACCTTCAGGGTATATGGAACGACAAGATGTTCCCGTCGTGGGACAGCAAATATACCTGCAACATCAACCTCGAAATGAATTACTGGCCAGCGGAGGTCACCAATCTTACAGAGCTAAACGAACCGCTGTTCCGTCTCATCAAGGAAGTGAGCAAGACCGGTGCAGAGACTGCTAAAATCATGTATGGCGCTCCGGGCTGGGTGCTCCACCACAACACTGACATCTGGCGCGTCACCGGTGCGATTGACAATGCTCCTTCGGGCATGTGGATGAGTGGAGGCGCATGGCTCTGCCGTCACCTTTGGGAACATTATCTCCACACCGGCGATATTGAATTTCTCCGTGAGGCATATCCTATCATGAAGGGTGCCGGTGAATTTTTTGATGCGACTATGGTCTACGAGCCACAGAGCGGAATGCTTGTCGTAGCTCCGAGCAATTCGCCGGAAAATGCGCCCAAGGGTCACAACGCGACAACTACCGCCGGCGCTACGATGGACAATCAGCTTGTGACCGAGCTATGGAACAATATCATTACGGCTTCTACGATCCTTGATACAGACAAAGAATTTGCCAATCATCTTAAAAAGCGTGTCAACGAAATCTCGCCGATGCGAATAGGCAAGTGGGGACAGCTTCAGGAGTGGATGGGAGACTGGGATAATCCCGAGGACAACCACCGTCATGTCTCACACCTCTATGGCATGTTCCCCTCGAATCAGATTTCTCCCTTCCGAACTCCCGAACTCTTTGATGCGGCCCGCACATCGCTCATTCATCGTGGAGACCCCTCGACCGGATGGAGCATGGGCTGGAAGGTTTGTCTGTGGGCACGCATGCTTGACGGCGATCATGCCTATAAACTGATCACCGACCAGCTGACTCTCGTGCGTAATGAAAAGAAAAAGGGAGGGACATATCCCAACTTCTTTGACGCGCATCCGCCGTTCCAGATTGACGGAAATTTCGGTTGTGTGGCAGGTATCTCCGAGATGCTGATGCAGAGTCACGACGGATTCATCTATCTTCTTCCCGCTCTTCCTTCCGTGTGGCCCGACGGCGAGATTACCGGTCTCGTAGCCCGTGGCGGATTTGTGATAGACATGTCATGGAAAAACGGCCGTATCGAAAAAGTAACCGTCAAATCGACTCTTGGAGGAAGCTGCCGTCTGCGCGCGCTCACTCCACTCAAGGGCAAGGGGCTTAAGGCTGCCAAAGGCGGGAACAGCAATGCTATGTTTGCGGTCAACGAAGGTCTCGCGCCTATTATCAGCCCGGAAGCAAAGCTTAATCCTGTCGAACTGAAGAAAACATATCTCTACGATCTCCCCACAAAAGCCGGGGAAGCCTATACGCTGTTCGGAAAGTGAAATAACGACGGCTTTGCAGGGACGCTTTAAAACGCCGTAAGCGTCAATCAGGCTCAATTACGTCAATCAGTTGCGTCAATCAAAATCAACGTCAATCCCGTCTCTGAGGCTGAGTCCAAGGGGATGGAGGCGTTTTGAAGGCTGTCCCTGCAATTTCGTCGGTAAGAATCCGGCATGAATCATCAACGAATAATCTAAAATCAACGAATAATAAACCAGCGAATCATGAAAAAATTAAGCTTATTCATCTGTCTCTTCATTGCGGCGATGTCAGGCATCTATGCACAGGACCCTGTGAAGAAAGTTTATAAGCCTTGGGACAATGGAAAATTGCGTGTCTCCGACAACGGAACTTATCTTCAGCATGAAAACGGCACTCCATTCTTCTGGATGGGTGAGACAGGCTGGCTCCTGCCTGAACGTCTTGACCGCTCCGAGGCTTCCTACTATCTGAATGGTTGCCGCGAGGCCGGCTACAATGTGGTGCAGGTGCAGACCATCAACGGTGTACCGGCCATCAATTTCTATGGACAGCTTTCAAATCCCGACGGCTGGGACTTCTCTGAAATCAACAAAAAAGGAGTCTACGGTTACTGGGATCACATGGACTATATCATCAAGCAGGCTGAAAATCAGGGTATATACATCGCGATGGTCCCTATCTGGGGTGGCCTTGTGAAAGCCGGACTCATGAGCGTAGACGATGCCAAGGCATACGGCAAGTTCCTTGCCGAGCGCTACAAGGATTCTCCAAATATCATCTGGGTCATGGGCGGTGATGTCAAGGGCGACATAAATCCTGACCAGTGGAATGCGATGGCACGTACAATCAAGTCGATTGACAAGAACCATCTCATGAGCTACCATCCTTTCGGCCGCACATCGTCAATCAACTGGTTTCACAATGCAGAGTGGCTTGACTTCAATATGTTCCAGAGCGGTCATCGCCGCTATGACCAAGTGCGTGGCGACGGCGACGATACCGCACAGGCTGCACAGGCTGAGGACAACTGGCGTTATGTTGAAGCCGGTCTTGCCATGAAGCCCCGCAAGCCTATATTTGATGCCGAACCGAGTTACGAGGAAATCCCTCAGGGTCTACATGATCCTTCGCAGCCTTGGTGGAAAGCTCCCGATGTGCGTCGCTACGCATACTGGGCTGTTTTTGCAGGGGCTTTCGGCCATACCTACGGACACAATTCAATCATGCAGATGCTCAAACCGGCCAACGTCGGTGGCTACGGAGCTGTCAAGACATGGTATGAAGGTATGAAAGATCCCGGTTTCAATCAGATGAAGCACCTTAAGAATCTTATCCTTGCTTTCTCGTTTTTTGAGCGTGTCCCCGACCAGAGCATAATTGCAGGTGAGAACGGCACTCGCTACGACCGTCTCATTGCCACCCGTGGCAATGACTATCTGCTTGTCTACAATTATACAAACCGTCCGATGGAGATTGATCTCACCAAGATTTCAGGAAAGAAGAAAAACGCATGGTGGTATGACCCGAAAGACGGAAATCTTGAGTATATCGGTGAATTTGACAGCAAGGTTACACCTTTCCAGTATGACGGTGGCCACGGTGCGGGTAATGACCGTGTGCTCATAGCGGTGGATTCCGCCAAGGACTATATCGGAAAAGATTGGAAAAATCTTCCTTCCAAGAACTAATCCCCAGCATATTCACGCTATCAACAACACATTTTCATTATGATGTATCGGATTTCAACCCTGCTTCTTGCATTGCTCATCGTCACAGGTGTCAGCGCAGGTGTGAATGTCGGTTCGCTGACGACAGAGGGACTGGTCAGTCCACTCAATGTCGAGACGCCTAATCCGCGCCTGAGCTGGATAATCACTTCGTCTGATCGAGATGTGATGCAGACAGCCTACCATATCCTCGTTGCCTCGTCGCCCGAAAAGCTCGCAGCCGGTCAGGGTGACATCTGGGATTCGGGAAAAGTTTCTTCCGACCGTTCGGTGTGGGTCGAATACACAGGACCGAAACTTGCTGACAATACCCGCTGCTACTGGAAAGTGAAAGTATCGACCACCCGTGGAGACTCGCCTTGGAGTCCTCAGGCAGAGTGGGGGATGGGTATTGTCGGCGAAGGACATTGGGGCGGCCGCTGGATAGGATGGGAAGGCCCGTTCGAGTGGGATATCGAAGACTCCCACAGCCGCATGAGTTCCCGTTATCTCCGCAAGGAGTTCAACAGCGAGAAAAAGGAAATCAAGCGTGCAACCGCCCATATTTCAGGTCTCGGTCTCTATGAGCTCTATATCAACGGACAGAAAGTTGGCGACGATGTGCTCGCGCCCGCTCCGACTGACTATCGCCGGACAACACTCTATAATTCCTACGATGTCACTGACCTTCTTAAAGGCAACGGTGAGGCAAATGCCGTCGGCGTGACTCTTGGCAACGGCCGTTTCTATACAATGCGCCAGAACTATAAGCCTTACAAGATTCCTACGTTCGGCTATCCGAAGATGCGCATGAACATGATTATCGAGTACACCGACGGGACAAAGCAGCGTGTCAACTCAGATGAAAAGTGGAGTCTCACAGCCGAAGGGCCTATCCGCAGCAACAATGAGTATGACGGTGAAATCTATGATGCCCGCCTCGATCTCGGCGACTGGACAAAGCCGGGCTACGATGATTCGAAATGGCTGAAGGCTCAGCGCGCGGAGCTTCCTTTCGGTACACTCCGTGGCAATACCGCCCCCAACATGAAGGTCATGAAAACTCTCACTCCCAAGAGTGTCCGCAAGCTCGGTGACCGTTTTATGGTTGATTTCGGCCAGAATATGGCCGGATGGGTCAAGATAGCAGTGTCAGATGTTGCCAAGGGCGACACTGTCGTTATCCGCTACTCCGAGCGTATCTCGCCTGACAGCACCCAGCTTGATGTCGAGAATCTCCGTCATGCGCAGAGCACCGACCGCTACATAGCCAACGGCACTGAAAATGGAGCGAAGTGGAGTCCGAAGTTCTCATATCACGGTTTCCAGTTTGTTGAGGTTACAGGTGTCAAGGACCTTAAGCCGGAAGACATCGTGGCAGAGTTCGTTTACGACGCTCTTCCTGACAACGGCTCTTTTGCCAGCTCAAACAAGACCATGAATGCTATCCACCGCAACGCATGGTGGGGTATAGCCAGCAATTATAAAGGTGTGCCCGTGGACTGTCCCCAGCGCGACGAGCGTCAGCCGTGGACAGGCGACCACAACATGGGAACATGGGGCGAAAACTTCCTTTTCGACAATGCCAATATGTATGCCAAGTGGATGGACGACATGCGCGAGTCGCAGCGCGAGGACGGCTGTCTGCCCGACATCGCTCCGGCGTTCTATAATTACTACACTTCCGATATGACATGGTCATCAACACTGCCCGTCGTGTCAGATATGATTTATGAACAGACCGGTAATCCGCAGCCAATCATCCGCAATTATGATGCGATGAAGAAGTGGATGAACCATATCAGGACTGATTTTACAAACAAGGACGGTCTTATCACGGCCGACAAATATGGCGACTGGTGTGTCCCGCCTGAAAAGCCTGATATGATCCACAGTCAGGATCCGGCCCGCAAGACTGACGGCACTCTGATAGCTTCCGCTTATTATTATAAGATGTGTCAGCTGATGGCCAAGTTTGCCCGCATACAGGGGCTCGATGCCGAGGCTTCAGCATGGGAAAGCGATGCCGACAAGGTAAAGGATGCTTTCAACAGGCAGTTCCTGACTGTCAAGAAAGGGACTTCGCCTGTCAAGACTCCACATATCCTGTATCCCGACAGCATTTTCTACGGCAACAATACTGCTACAGCCAATGTGCTGCCGCTCGCATTTGACATGGTGCCCGAAGAATATCGCCAGCCGGTGGCCGATAATCTGATAAAGACTATAATCGAAACCAACAAAGGGCATATATCTACCGGTGTCATCGGAGTCAACTGGCTCATGCGTGAACTATCGCGCATCGGACGCGGCGATGTTGCGGCTATGCTTGCCTCCAACACTTCCTATCCGAGCTACGGCTACGAGATTTCAAAGGGCGCTACTACTATCTGGGAACTTTGGAACGGCGACACCGCCAGCCGGAAGATGAACAGCAACAACCACGTCATGATGCTCGGAGACCATCTGAACTGGTATTATCAGGATCTCGCAGGTTTCAATCCTGCTAAGCCGGGCTACAAGGAGATTCTTCTCAAACCCGACTTCTCGATTCAGCAGCTCGACAGCGTGAACGCATCCTACCGCACACCTTACGGCCTGCTTGCAAGCCGTTGGGTCAAGACTCCGATGCACATAGAATGGCGTGTCGAGATTCCGTGCAACACCACGGCTGTGCTTTGTGTCCCGACTCCCGACAAAAAGGCTGTGAAAGCCCCGGGAGCGAAATATATGCGTTCTGAAGGTCTGAATTCATACTGGAGTGTAGGCTCTGGAGTATATAATCTTGACATAAAGGTTGATCCCTCCTTGGGCGACAAGCGCAAAGGTATTCTCAATGACGAGTTCCTCTATGAAACCGCCTCATTCCCTGAATGTCATGGCGCTACCATCGTAGAGCTTGACAACGGCGATCTTGTGGCTTCGTTTTTTGGCGGAACAAAGGAGCGCAATCCAGATTGCGTGATCTGGGTATGCCGTAAACCAAAAGGTGCTACCGAATGGAGCGAGCCTATGATTGCAGCTGATGGCGTATTCGATCTCAATGACCCCAATATCAAGCTTGCAGGTCTTTCAGGCATCAACGCCGAGACAACTCCGGCTACAGCCGGGCCTGTCGGTCCGCATTTCAAGGGCGATATCAACAATGCGCGCCGCAAGGCATGCTGGAATCCGGTGCTTTTCCAGATTCCCGGTGAAAAGGAACTGATGCTGTTCTATAAGATAGGTTCAAGCGTGGGTGACTGGACCGGATGGGTAGTCCGGTCGACCGATGGGGGAAAAACGTGGAGTGACCGCGAGCCTCTCCCCGAAGGCATCCTTGGTCCGATCAAGAATAAGCCGGAATATATCAACGGACGTATCATTTCGCCGAGCAGCCGTGAAGGCAACGGCTGGCGTGCATGGATTGAAATCAGCGATGACAAAGGCAAGACGTGGCACACAGCCGGAGCGCTTCCCTCGGATTCGGCAATACGCACCGACCGTACAGAGCCCGAACCAATCTATGCGATTCAGCCGAGCATCCTGCGTCATTCCGACGGCCGTCTGCAGATTCTTTGCCGCACACGCAACTCAAAGATTGCGACAAGCTGGAGCAGTGACAACGGTGACACTTGGACTCCCGTCACGCTCATCGATATGCCCAACAATAATTCGGGAACTGATGCCGTGACTCTCAAAGACGGTCGCCATGTGCTTATCTACAATGATTTCGCAACTCTTCCGGGAACACCTAAAGGTGTCCGCAATCCTCTTTGTGTGGCCGTTTCAGACGATGGAATCCATTGGGAGAATGTCATGACGCTTGAAGACAGCCCTGTCAGTCAGTATTCTTATCCGAGTATCATACAGGGTAAAGACGGCAAGTTGCATGCAATATATACGTGGCGTCGTCAGCGTGTGAAATACGCGGGACTTGATTTATAAAAAACTCATAACAACAATAATCAACAGTAGGGATGCGGTGTCGCCGTGTCCCTACAGAATTTAACCATCATGAAAATATTTGCAGCAGCTATAGCGACAGTCGGGCTTGGTCTTGGCCTCTATTCGTGTAGTTCGGGTGCTAACAAGACTGAAACGCAGCCCGAAAACGATTTATATATGTTCACATCGTTCCACGAACCAGCCGACGAAGGTTTGCGCTTCCTTTACAGTGAGGACGGTATTCACTGGGACAGTATCGCCGGCACATGGCTCAAGCCAGAAATCGGCATGAACATCATGCGCGACCCTTCGATTGTTGTCGGTCCTGACAGCACTTATCACCTTGTGTGGACAATTGCGTGGAAGGGTGATACGGGATTCGGTTATGCAAGCTCCAAGGATCTTATCAATTGGAGCGAGCAGCGTCGCATTCCGGCAATGGATTCGATTGCATCTACCCAGAATCTGTGGGCGCCCGAACTTTTCTATGACGATGTTAAGGATCAGTTCATGATCATATACGCCTCATGTGTCGTTGATGCCGGATTTGATGTTGGCATCGAGGATGAGAAAAACAACCATCGTCTCTACTACGTCACCACAAAAGATTTCAATACATTCTCCGAGCCGAAACTTTTCTATGATCCGGGATTCAGCTGCATCGACGCTACACTCGTGAAGCGTGGCACTGATGACTATGTGATGGTGGTCAAGGACAATACTCGTCCCAACCGCAACATCAAGGTGGCTTTTGCAAAGTCGGCCGAAGGTCCTTACTCTCCTGCTTCAGAGCCGTTCACAGAGTCTTTCACCGAAGGCCCGTCGGTAGCCAAAGTCGGAGATGACTACTACATCTATTATGATACTTACAGAAAATTCATCTACAGCGCCCACAAGACAAAGGACTTTGTGACATTCACTGATGTTACAGACAGTGTGAGCGTACCAAAGGACCACAAGCACGGCACTATATTCCGCGCTCCGCGTTCGGTAGTCAAAAACCTTATTGAAGCAAGCAATAAAAAATGAAGCTGACAAAATTAGTCCTCGTATCGGCAGCCTGTCTGACAGCCTTCGGGCTTACTGCCGAGGAACGCATACATTATACAGGGACAAAACTTTCGAATCCCAACCGTCACGACGGAGCACTTTCGCCGGCTGTCGGCGTGCACAATATCCAGACTATGCGTGCCAACCGTCGCTATGACCTCTATTCGCCGAACGATAACGGCTGGACCTACAATCATCAGCCGATGATGGCATACTGGAACGGCAAGTTCTACATGCACTATCTTTCCAATCCGGTCGACGAACACGTAGGCGGAGGCCGCACTCTGCTCCAGACCTCCGAAGACGGTTACAACTGGAGTGCTCCTCAGATTCTTTTCCCTGTCTACCCCGTCCCCGACGGTTTTAAGAAGGAAGGAATCGATGCCGTAGCTTCAGGTCAGGACGCAGTTATGCACCAGCGTGTCGGATTCTATGTGTCGAAATCAGGCCGTCTGCTTGCAATCGGCAACTATGGTATCGCCCTTCATCACAAGGATGATCCAAACGACGGCAACGGAATCGGACGCGTGGTACGTGAGATCTATAAGGACGGCTCGTTCGGCCCGATATATTTTATCTACTACAATCACGACTTCAACGAGAAGAATACAAATTATCCCAACTATAAGAAAAGTAAGGACAAGGGTTTTCGTGAAGCTTGTGAGGAAATCATCGCCAATCCGCTTTACCGCATGCAGTGGGTCGAGGAGGCCGACCGCAACGATCCGATGATTCCTCTTGCAAAACCATACAAGGCATTCTGCTGGTACACGCTCCCCAACGGTGACATAGCATCACTCTGGAAACATGCGTTGACTTCTGTGAGCAAAGACGGAGGCAATACATGGGCCGAGCCTGTGGAGCGCGCCAAAGGATTTGTCAACAGCAACGCGAAAATCTGGGGACAGAAACTGAGCGACGGCACTTATGCCACCGTATATAATCCATCGGAATTCCGTTGGCCGCTCGCAATCTCCCTCAGTTCCGACGGTCTTGACTACACTACGCTTAATCTTGTTCACGGTGAAGTGCCGCCTATGCGCTATGCCGGCCAATACAAGTCGTTCGGTCCGCAATATGTGAGAGGCATTCAGGAAGGCAACGGGAATCCTCCCGACGGTGACCTTTGGGTGACATACAGCGTCGGTAAAGAAGACATGTGGGTGGCACGCGTGCCTGTCCCTGTCGAGCTTGTGGCTACGGGACATGCCGATGAGAATTTCGGCAATTTCAAGTCGCTTTCCGATCTCACGATGTGGAACATCTATTCACCCGTATGGGCTCCCGTTTCGCTTCAGGAGAAAGATGGGAAAACATGGCTGACTCTTGCGGACAAAGATCCGTTTGACATATCGAAAGTGGAACGAAAGATTCCGCCGACACGTGAGCTTTCTGTCGAGTTTGACCTTATGGCCGATCAAAACGATTATGGCAACCTGCTAATCGAGTTCGTTGATGACGAGGGAACAGCCTGCGCACGTCTTGACCTCACGCCGGAAGGAGAATTCCGTTCGAAGGGTGGAGCGCGCTACGGCAAAATCCTCAACTACGAACCCGGAAAGCCATATCATGTGAAAGTCGACCTTTCGCTCGACAACCGCAATTCGACAGTCTATATCAACGGAGAAAAGAAGACTACACGAATGCTTTTCGCTCCTGTCAAGGAGGTTGAGCGCGTGGTATTCCGCACAGGTCCACACTCTAATTTCCCCAATGTCGATACTGAGGCCGACCAGCACAACGACATGCTCCGTGCCAATGACGTAGACAAGGAGGCCGTCTACCGTATCGCAAACTTCAAGAGCTCGTCGCGTGACATTGACGGCACTGCATCTGTCTTGAAATACGATGATTTTTCACATCATGCCGATTATTTCAATGACATGGAGGATGAGAACATCGCACAGGCAATTCCCAATTCGGAATCGTCGGAGTGGATGAAGGAAAACATACCTCTGTTCGAATGTCCCGACAAGGATATGGAAGAGATGTATTATTACCGTTGGTGGACTCTGCGCAAGCACATCAAGAATACTCCTGTAGGCTATGGAATGACGGAATTCCTCGTTGATCGTAGCTATGCAGACAAATACAACCTGATTGCATGTGCCATCGGCCATCATATCTATGAAAGCCGCTGGCTGCGCGACCCTAAGTATCTCGACGGCATCATCAACACATGGTATCATGGCAACGACGGTCAGCCTATGGCCAAGATGATGAAGTTCAGCTCGTGGAATCCTGATGCAGTCTATAACCGTTACCTTGTCGATAGTGATCTTGACGCACTCGCCAAGATGTATCCTGACCTGAAGGCCGAATATGCCCGATGGGAAGAGCAACACCGTCTGCCAAACGGACTGTACTGGCAGGGCGATGTGCAGGACGGTATGGAGGAAAGCATCAGCGGCGGCCGCAAGAAGAAATATGCGCGCCCGACCATAAACTCCTATATGTATGGCAATGCCAAGGCTCTTGCCTCCATAGCTGAAAAGCTTGGCAAGAAGGATGAACAGGAACTTTACGAGAAGAAAGCTGAAGAAATCAAAAAACTTGTGCAGTCACGTCTATGGAATAAGGATCACGCCTTCTTTGAGACAGTCAGAGGCGACACTTGCGCACAGGCACGCGAGGCCATCGGCTATATTCCTTGGTATTTCAATCTTCCCGACAAGGGTAAATATGATGAGGCTTGGCTTCAGCTCAATGATGAGAATGGCTTCTCAGCTCCTTATGGTCTTACGACTGCCGAGCGCCGTCACCCTGAATTCCGCACGCGCGGTGTGGGTAAATGCGAATGGGACGGTGCAATCTGGCCATTTGCCTCTGCCCAAACTCTGACCGCACTTGCCAACTATCTGAATACCGAAGAGAATCCGGTCGTCACCGACAGCACTTATTTCGCTCAGATGAAACGCTACGTCGAGTCGCAGCACCATCGTGGCCGTCCCTATATAGGCGAGTATCTCGACGAGGTTACAGGCTATTGGCTGAAGGGTGATCAGGAGCGTAGCCGCTACTATAATCACTCGACATTCAACGACCTCGTCATAACCGGTCTCGTCGGTCTGCGCCCGCGCAACGACAATACCATTGAGGTCAATCCCCTTGTCCCCGAAGGCGAATGGGACTGGTTCTGCCTTGACAATGTCCCCTATCATGGCCGAAATGTCACTATCCTCTGGGATAAGGACGGTCAGCGCTATCACAAAGGCAGCGGTCTGCGTGTCTATGTCGACGGCAAGGAAGTCGGCCATGCACCGTCGCTTGAGCGTCTTGTCTGCAAGGATGTCCTCTAATCATCAATACAGAATTATATGAAGCGAATACTTTATATGGCAATTCTTCTGCTGGCCTCGCTCCCGTTAAGGGGAATCGAGGTCGGCAGGATGACATGCGAAATGACCGACACTCCTTTAGCAGTCGACACCGATACCCCACGTTTCGGTTGGCAGCTCAAAGGCGACAACGGGACGATGCAGTCTGCTTATCAGATTGAGCTCTTCACGCGTGACGGTAAGAAAACTTCCAAGGTATGGAATTCTGGCAAAATTAAATCTCCACAGAGCCAGCTTGTGGCCTATTCCGGGCCGCGTCTCGAACCGATGACACGCTACTACTGGCGTGTGAAGGTCTGGGACGAGAAGGGCAAGGCATCGGCATGGAGCAATCCTGCTGAGTTCCGCATAGCCCCCGACAGCAAGTTTCTTGATGGGAAATGGATCGGCGCTGTCAGCTATGAGCAGGCAAATCTCCCTGACGGTCGCAATTATACCTACGACAAATGGAAGAAACCTGAAGTGAAGGAAGCTTGGGAGCGTGTCGACTCAATGGCATCGCGCAGTATCATACTCCGCACAGAATTCGATTTGCCGAAAAAGATTGCTGATGCGACAGTCTATGTCTGCGGTCTCGGGCACTATGAACTTTCACTCAATGGCGAGAAAGTCGGTGATGGTGAGTTCACTCCGCTTTGGAGCGATTATGACAAGACTGTCTATTTCAACACCTATGATGTTACCGACATGCTCCATTCCGGCGAGAACGCTATGGGTGTTTTGCTCGGTAACGGTTTCTATAATGTGGTGCGCGGTAACCGTTACAGCAAACTTCAGATTGGTTTCGGTCCTGAGACCTTATGGGTTAAGATGCTTGTGCGCTATACCGACGGCTCGTCAGAAATCATAGAGACAGGCGACAATTGGAAATATGACCTAAGCCCGATTACTTTCCATTCAATTTATGGAGGAGAGAACTATGACGCGCGTCTTGAACAGCCGGGATGGGATAAAGCCGGTTTCGATGACAGCAAATGGCATCCTGTAGTAGTGCAGCAGTCACCTAAAGGCAAACTGACTCCTCAGCTTGCGCCTCCTGTGAAGATTATGGAACGTTTTCCGGTCAAAAGCCGTCATAAGCTGACTGCCGATGAAATTGAGAAGGGAAACAAGGCTACAAAGCGGACCATCGATCCTTCTGCCATTCTTCTTGATATGGGACAGAATCTTGCCGGATTCCCAGAAATCACGCTCAAGGGCAAGCCGGGTCAGAAAGTTACGATGGTCGTAGGTGAAAGTATAACTGACGATAATGCCGCCAATCAGCGACAGACCGGCCGTCAGCATTACTACACGTACACACTCCGCAGCGACAAACCGGAGACGTGGCATCCACGTTTCTCATACTACGGTTTCCGCTACATACAGGTCGAGGGTGCAGTCTTTGCCGGAGAACCGAATCCTGAAGGGTTGCCTGTCATCGAGGACATCAAATCATGTTTCATCTATAACTCGGCTTCTGAAGGCGGAGAGTTTGAATGTTCAAGCGAAGTGCTGACAGCCGCTCACCGTCTTATCCGCAATGCCGTCAGGAGTAATATGCAGTCAGTGTTTACCGACTGTCCGCACCGCGAGAAGCTCGGATGGCTTGAGCAGGTTCATCTAAACGGCCCGGGGCTTTTGTATAACTACGACCTCACGTCGTATTATCCGAAGGTGCTCCGCGATATAGCGGACAGCCAGAGAGCCGACGGCATGGTGCCGACTGTCGCTCCGCAATATGTCGTGTTTGAAGGCCCGGGTATGGATGATTTCGCCGAGTCACCCGAATGGGGTGCTACATTGATAATTGCCCCGTGGATGTATTACGAAGCTTATGGCGACGACACTCTTATACGTGAATACTACCCCAACATGCTTGCCTATGTCGACTATCTCGGCACTCGTGCAGACGGCAATCTGATTGACTTCGGTCTCGGCGACTGGTATGACTATGGTGATTTCCGTGCAGGCTTCTCGCGCAACACGCCTGTCGGACTTGTCGCATCTGCTCATTATTACATGGATCTTCTCCACGTCATAAAGGCCGCCGAACTGCTTGGCAAGAAGGACGATGCTGCGCGCTATCAGGCCATTGCCGACAAGGTGCGCGATGCGTTCAATAAGAAATATTTTGATCCGGCTACATCCGACTATGGTACGGGCAGCCAGACCTCAAACGCACTTCCGCTTTTCCTCGGCATGATTCCTGAAGGCAAGAAACAGGCTGTGCTTGATAATCTTGTCGGCGATATCCGTGAGCACGGCGTGCGTCTTACCACCGGTGACGTCGGTAACCGCTATCTCTTCCGTGCTCTTGCCGACAACGGTCTTGACTCAATCATGTATAGAATGCATAACCATTACGACACTCCGGGCTATGGTTTCCAGCTTCAGTTCGGAGCTACGACGCTCACCGAGCAGTGGGATCCCCGTCAGGGTTCGTCATGGAATCACTTCATGATGGGGCAGATTGACGAATGGCTTTTCCGTTCGCTTGCAGGAATCAGGATTGACGAGAGCCGTCCCGGAATGCAGCATCTCATAATCGAGCCTTCGGTTGTGGGTGACCTGACGAGTGTCAGAGGACGTACCGCTACCCTCTACGGCGACGTTGAGGTCGATTGGCGACGCAATGGCGACGATTTTACTTTGGATTTGACTCTTCCGGCCAATGTGTCGGCAGACGTGATTATTCCGGGTGAAACTCAGGCAAAGACTGTCAAATCCGGTAAATATACCTTTTCTTCAAAAATAAAGTAACAGATGAAATCAGCAACTATCATTTTCGGCATGGCGCTTGCAGCCATGCCGGCAATGGCTCAGAATAATTATGAAAACCAGTTCCGCCGTCCTTTGGGAGAAGTGCTCACAGAGATAAGCGAACGTTTTCAGGTCAAATTGAAATATGACATTGATACTACCGGTCTTGTACTACCGTATGCCGACTCTCGTATCCGTCCGTATTCAGTAGAGGAATCTCTGGCCAATGTGCTTATGCCGTTTGACTTTAAGTTCGTGAAGCAGAATGAAAAGACTTATAAACTGAAACGTTATGAATATCCGCGTCGCACTGAAGCCGATGGTCGCAAGATGGTTGCATGGCTCAATTCGCTCTATTCCGACAAGGATTCTTGGGAAGCGAGACGAGACTCTATCCGTCAGGAAGTCCGTGAGCTTCTTACCATTGACGATGCGCTTGCAAAGCGTGTCGAAGCAAGACCGGTCTTTTCGAAAGTGCGTAAATTTGACGGATATACCGTTCAGAATTTCTATCTTGAAACTCTTCCGGGTCTCTATGTGTGCGGTTCGATTTATGCTCCTGATTCAAAAGGCAAGCACCCGCTGATTATCTGTCCGAACGGACATTTCGGCAACGGCCGTTACAACGACGCTCAGCAGCAGCGCCTTGCCTCACTTGCGCGTATGGGAGCTATATGTGTGGATTATGACCTTTATGGATGGGGTGAATCCGCTTTGCAGGTTGGTGGCGAAGGTCATCACAAACCTGAAGCTCATGTCATACAGGCTCTCAATGGAATCTCGATACTTGATTTCATGATTGCCCGCAAGGATGTTGATTCGACCCGTGTCGGTGTCAACGGCGGTTCAGGCGGCGGTTCGCAGTCTGTGCTCCTGTCGGTGATTGACCCGCGCTATACAGCTTTATGTCCGGTGGTGAGCCTGTCATCTTATTTCGATGGCGGCTGTCCGTGTGAAAGCGGTATGCCTATAATGCGTGCCGGCGGTGGTACTACCAATGCCGAGCTTGCAGCCGCTTTCGCTCCACGTCCGATGTGCATTGTTTCCGACGGCAAGGACTGGACCAATATTGTGCCTGAAAATGAATATCCCTATCTTCAGCGTGTCTATGGATTCTATGGCGCAAAGGATGAGGTCTCGAATATCCATCTCCCGAACGAAGGTCATGACTTCGGCCCGAGCAAGCGCAATGCTGTCTATGACTTTTTCATTGAAGTTTTCGGGCTTGACCGTTCGAAACTCGATGAATCAAAGGTGACGATAGAGCCGCATGATGCAATGAAAAGTTTCGGCCATGACGGTGAAAAAATGCCTGCCAATGCAATCCGTTACGTGAAGAAGTAAATTTGCGAAAAAGCGTATTAATAAAAAAGAGACAGATGATACAGGAATTTTTGCTTTCTGTGTCATCTGTCTTTTTATTGTGATTTTCAGGCGGATTATTCAGCGTATTCTATCTTGCCTACGAGTTTGCGTGAAATACCGGGATTTTCCGATGCCTTGACCGAAGGCTGATGAAGGTCTTTCGGGAAATAGAGGAAGAAGCGGTCAGCTCCTGCGGGGACGTATGATGCGGGAGCGTCGAGTGTATAGAATGTGCGGTCTTTCACCGGATCATATTCCATTGTCGGAGTCGCTTTGTCAGGGTCGGCGAGGCCATAGAGTTCATCGCCTACAAAAGTGTACTGGAGATCGATGTACTTGCGGTGGTTTTCAGTGCGTGTTTCCTCAATCGATTTCGGAGTGTATTCATCCGGAACATTAATCCATACGCGGCCTTTTTCAAGCTCTATTTTTCCGGGCTCGAGAGTCATCGGGTCATGCTCGGCAAGAAATTTGAAGAGCTTGTCCCAGAGAGGTTTGTTGCGGTGATACTGTGTCGCAAATTCTACTGCGTCGATGGTTGCGTCGGGGTTGACGTTCCATCCGTTTGCCCATTCGCGGGTTTCCATCCACTCGCGGGCCTCTTCAGGGGTCATAACTTTTTCTGTTGACATGGTTGTTGGTGATTTATGGAGTTGAAACAATGTTGCGCGGGTTGGTTGCAACTGATTGCAAAATTAGTGAAATGCCATGAATAAAGCAAATCGCATTTGAGCTGTGTTATTGTGGCTTTCATCGGATTGCAGAGGCCGGAAAAAATTCCGGGGAGTTTCCGGCAATAAAATGTCGGATGCTCCCCGGTGGTGTGGTTGAATGTACGTACCGTTTTTATGCTTTTGATCCTTTTTTGGAGGGTTTAGGCGGTGTCGCACGACGCAGACGCAATACCTGAGCCGAACGCGGTGGCAGGTAAAGGCGAAGCCATTCCTTGCCTGAAGGCGCGAAGAGCGGATCGTTCTGTGTCAGATGGCTGACATTTTCGTCAATGTTGCCATATCCTCCGAAGTCAGGATTGTCGGTTGAAAGAACGACATCGTATTCACCTGCCGGAGCGAGGATGCCATAGCCGGTAAATGCCTTTGACGGATTGAAGTTGAACACAAACGCGAGGTCTCCGCGCATGTAGGCAAGCACTTGGTCATCGTCTTTCTCCCAAAGTTTCACTACAGGAAGCGACTGGAAGTTGTAGACACTTGAAATGAGATGGACCATTGCATTGTCAAATGCGTTGAGCAGCATGTATTTTAATTCCTTTCGGTCAACGAGATCCCATTGACGGCGTGCATATTTATAGCTCCAGCCATTGCCTTCGCGCGGGAAGTCAATCCATTCGGGATGGCCGAATTCATTACCCATGAAGTTAAGGTAGCCGCCGTTGATGGTCGATGCTGTCACAAGACGGATCATCTTGTGGAGAGCCATGCCACGAGCCACGACCATATTGTCGTCGTCGCGCATCATGTGCCAGTACATTTCTTTGTCGATAAGACGGAAGATGACTGTCTTATCACCTACAAGGGCCTGATCATGGCTTTCGACATACGATATGGTCTTTTCATCGGCACGACGGTTGGTCAGCTCCCAGAAAATAGAGGTCGGATGCCAGTCCTCGTCTTTTTTCTCCTTGAGAGTCTTGATCCAGTAATCGGGTATGCCCATCGCCATGCGGTAGTCAAAACCGATGCCGCCATCCTTGATGGGTACAGCGAGACCCGGCATGCCGCTCATTTCTTCGGCGATGGTGATAGCGTTGGGGTTTATTTTATGGATGAGCTTGTTGGCGAGGGTAAGATAGGTGATTGCGTTTGTGTCCTGTCCGCCGTTATAGTAGTCGTCATAGCCGTTGAATGCCTGTCCGAGTCCGTGGCTGTAGTAGAGCATCGAGGTCACTCCGTCAAAACGGAAACCGTCAAAACGGAATTCCTGAAGCCAATACTTGCAGTTGGATAGAAGGAAGTTTAGCACGTCGTTTTTTCCATAGTCAAAGCAGAGCGAATCCCACGCCGGATGTTCGCGACGCGAGTCTCCGTAGAAGTATTGGTTATAGCTGCCATCAAGGCGGCCGAGACCTTCGACTTCATTCTTTACGGCATGAGAGTGTACGATATCCATAATGACTGCAATGCCAAGTTCATGGGCGCGGTCAATGAGGCTTTTCAGTTCCTCGGCTGTTCCGAATCGGCTTGATGGAGCAAAGAAGCTCGACACATGATAGCCGAACGATCCGTAGTATGGGTGTTCCTGAATGGCCATAATCTGGATTGCATTATAACCGTCGGCTGCTATACGCGGCAAGATGAGGTCGCGGAATTCAGTGTATGTGCCGACACCCTCTCTTTCCTGTGCCATGCCGATATGGCATTCATAGATCATGAGCGGACGAGTGTCGGGGCGGAAACGGCGCACTTTCCATTTGTAAGGTTCCGGCGACCATACCTGAGCCGAGAAAACTTTGGTCTGTTCGTCCTGAACCACGCGGGTCGCGTAGGCGGGAATTCGTTCGCCCTGTCCGCCGTCCCAGCTGACCATCATCTTGTAGAGGTCGCCGTGGTGGATGTCGTTAGGCTTCAGCTTTATTTCCCAGACACCATTTTTCTTTGGCTTAAGGGCATATTTCTTCATGATCTTCCATTTGGAAAAATCGCCGATAAGAGTGATTGCAGTGGCATTCGGTGCCCATTCGCGGAACACCCATCCTCCGTCGGCTGTGTGGTGAAGACCGAAGAAGTTATGGGCGTTTGCAAAGCTTTCAAGAGTGCCGTCCGGCCCGCAGAGCTCAGCTTCTTTGTTTAGGGCTTCATTGTAACGTCCGACGATGGCATCGGTATATGGTTCAAGCCAAGGATCGTTTTTAATGATGTTGAGAGTCTTCTTTTTCATGGGGGAGAAAATAGAGATTATTTCTGAATGCCTGTTGCAAGTGGCGTTGTGTCAGAGTCTCAGGCACGTCGGAATTGAATATGCTTTACCAATAAACAAAACCTGCTCATCGCTTGGTTTGTTTCTACAAACTTAACAATAATTTTCGAATAGTCAGCTATAATAGTCGAATTTTTATTCCGATTGGCCACGGCTCTTTCATTTAAGATTTCGTCTCATTCTCGACAAATGTGTTATTTT
>ERZ777011.219-NODE-219-length-93995-cov-7.936332_pt1 | contig 93995 bp, 73 predicted proteins | sample MGYA00374964_ERZ777011 | MGnify/ENA primary metagenome ERZ777011 (study PRJEB29310, sample SAMD00008975) | mouse gut metagenome | study: EMG produced TPA metagenomics assembly of the Metagenome analysis of fecal microbiota from mouse which was promoted... | reverse complement strand
TCGGGACCTCCGGGTTATGAATCCGACGCTCTAACCAACTGAGCTATCTCGCCATGATTTTATATAGTGTTGCAACGCTTTTGCGGGTACAAAGGTAGAAAGTTTTTTTGATATGACAAAACTTTTTTGCCCTATTTTTAACAAAATATCAGATTTTTACTGTTTCGGACACTCTCAACCACACCTTTCATTGCCGCCTGAAGACGCTCTACGGCAGCCGCAAATCACCTATCTGGCAGTAAGATACACACCGCCAACGATCGCCAGTCCCCCGGCAAGCATCCACAGCGTTATAGACTCGCCCAATATAACCGACGACGCGATTATGGTCACCAGCGGATTGAAGTAAATATAGTTCGATGCCTTTTCAGGCCCAAGCACCTTGACCTCGCTGGTCCACAATATATAACACAGGAATGATGCCAGCACTCCAAGAAACAGAAGATTCATGGCCACCGGCAAGGAAGCAATCGAACTGACCCGGCAGAAAGATTGAGGTGGCTTCCGGCAGGGCACCTCTCCTCAGGACGCGGCTCCATTGCCGATGGCCGGAGGCTGTGAGTTTGTGATTTTTTGTGTAACTTTACGCTCTCGAAACCCCAGGCCCCCACATGAGGCTGCACAAACATCACATTCAGTAACTTGCCATGAAACATAAACTTCTTTCGGCCCTCCTTGCATTCACCCTGACCACCCCCGTATTTGCCGCGGACTCAGGCCGGACGGTCGAAAACTTCAACTTCGGATGGAAATTCCATGCCGGAGACACCTGCGGAGCGCCCGACCGCTCTTTCAACGACAGCCGGTGGACTCCCGTCAGCCTTCCGCACGACTTCCAGATCTCACAGCCCTGGGTGGCTCCCGCCGCCGACGAAAAAGCCGACATGACAAACTCGGCCGCCAACACCCGCAGCCGACTCAGCGCCCGCGCCTTCAAGGAAATGGGCGCCGGATGGTATCGCAAGACCTTCAGAGCCGACCCCTCATGGAAAGGCCGCAGAGTCCTGCTTGACTTCGAAGGCATAATGCTCACCGGCGATGTCTACTTCAACGGCTCGCGTGTAGGCGGCACAGACTACGGCTATCTCGGATTCGAGACCGACATCACCTCGCTCATCGACTTCGACGGCGACAACATTGTGGCCGTGCGAGCCGACACCGGCCAACCCGAAAACTCCCGCTGGTACACCGGCGGCGGTCTCTACCGCAACGTCAATCTCATAGTCACCGACCCCAGGCTACATTTCACACGCCATCCCCTCCGCATCACCACCCCCGATGTCAGCGACAGCTGTGCATCGGTGGTCATCGACGCCGAACTCACCAACGCCATCAAGGACTACAAGGAAATCCGTGTTCTCGCAGAGATCACCGATGCCGACGGACAGACAGTCAGCTCACGCACCCTGACTCTCCCCTTCAACCGCCGTCAGCGCACCAACGAATACCGCGTCGACAGCCTGCGCATAGCCTCACCGCGTCTGTGGGACTGCGACTCGCCTCACCTCTACACACTCAGCCTCACCCTCTTCGCCCCCGACGGAAAAGTGGCCGACCGCATATCCGAGACCTTCGGCATCCGCAGCATCGAATACTCCCCCGACTTCGGCTTCCGTCTCAACGGCAAAAAACTGCTCCTCAAAGGCATCGCCAACCACCACACGCTCGGTGCCCTCGGAGCCGCAGCCTACCCGGCAGCTATCGAGAAACGCATCAGACTGCTCAAGGACTTCGGGTTCAACCACATCCGCTGCTCCCACAACCCCTACAGCAAACAGTTCATGGACCTCTGCGACCGCTACGGCATCCTTGTAGTCGATGAACTTTATGACAAATGGACGCGCCAGAACGCCGGAGGCCGCAAGGAATGGATGGAACAATGGCCCGTCGACCTGCCCGAATGGGTCAGACGTGACCGCAACCACCCCTCGGTAATCATGTGGAGTCTCGGCAACGAGCTCCAGATGCTCTGGAACCTCCCCTTTGCCGACTGGGGCGTCACACCATACCGCCTGCAGAAAACCCTTCTAAAGCGCTACGACACCACCCGACCCCTGACCGTGGCCATGCACCCCCGCTACCGCGACGTCAACACCGACTCCCTCCCCGCCCCTCTGGCCCTGGCCACCGACATCGCCTCTTATAATTACAGATATATGTATTTCCCCGGCGACAGCCGCCGATTTCCAGGAATGATTTTCTACCAGAGCGAGGCCAACACATCCGGCATGGGCCCGAATTTCTACGAAATGGACCTCGACCGCGTGGTAGGTCTGGCCTACTGGGGCATGATCGACTATCTCGGCGAATCGGCCGGATGGCCCGCCAAGGGCTGGACCCAGGGCATATTCGACATCTCGCTCGAACCAAAACCCATAGCCTGGTTCCTGCGAAGCATTTTCAAGCCGGAAGAACCGGTGGTCCACATCGGAGTCATCGACAGTGACGAGCAGCTCATGTGGAACGACGTCCAGGTAGGCACTCAGAAACTGTCTGACCACTGGAACCGCACACCCGGAAGCCGCCTGACGCTCTACTCCTTCACCAACGCCGATGAAGTCGAGCTGCGCCTCAACGGCAAGAGCCTCGGACGCAAGCGCAATGCCGTAGCCGACCCCAAAACCCGCAACCGCATTGTCTGGGAAAACATCCCCTACTGCCACGGCTATCTCGAAGCCATAGCCTACCGCGACGGACAGGGCCGCCCCGTAGCCATCCACCGCATCGAGACAAGCGGACGCGCCTCCCGCCTCACCGCCACCGCCGACAACCCCTCATGGAAAGCCGACGGCATGGACCTCCAGCACGTACGCATCGAAGCCATTGACAGTCACAAGCGCCGCGACCCGCAAGCCTCAGCCCCGCTGACATTCAGCGTTGACGGCCCGGCCGAAATTGTCGGAGTGATCAACGGCGACCTCTGCAGCCACGAACTCTCAACCGGCAACACCCGCAGCCTCCACAACGGCACCGCCACCGTGATACTCCGCTCCACCGCCACACCCGGCCCGGTAACCCTCACCGTCGCCTCGCCTGAATACAAAGACCTCAAAATCCGCCTCACAAGCAAATAACAACCGGCAACAGATCAACCCACACCTATTTATATTTATATCTAACACGCTCATGAAACTTTCATCCCATATCCTCGGCCTCGCCTCAGCCATCATGCTCGGCACCGCACTCCCCTCAGCCGTCAGCGCCGAAAACCGCGTCATCGAAATCAGTTCCCCCAACATGCGTGTCTACCTCCCTGACACCGCCAAAGCCACCGGCCGCGCCGTAGTGGCCCTCCCCGGAGGAGGCTACTCCCACCTCGCCCTCAACCATGAAGGCCATGACTGGGCACCATTCTTCAACGAACGCGGCATAGCCTACGCCGTCGTAGCCTACACAATGCCCAAAGGCGACCGCAGCCTCCCCATCGGCGACGCCTGCAACGCAGTAAAACTCCTCCGCGACAGCGCCGGAGTCTGGAACCTCGACCCCGCGCAGATCGGCATAATGGGCTCATCGGCCGGCGGCCACCTCGCATCCACCGTAGCCACACACGCCCCGGCCGAATCACGTCCCGATTTCCAGATACTCTTCTATCCCGTCATCACAATGGACAAGGCCTACACCCACCGCGGATCTCATGACAACCTCCTCGGCAAAGACGCAGATGAAACTCTTGAAACAGAATACTCAAACGAAAAACAAGTCACTGCCGAAACACCCCGCGCCTTCCTGATCCTCAGCGGCGACGACCGTGCCGTCCCCCCGGCCAACTCCGTCAACTACTACACCGCCCTCCTGGCCAACGGCATCCCCGCCGCCCTCCACATCTACCCCACCGGCGGCCACGGATGGGGCTTCAGCGACTCCTTCAGCTACCACGACCAGGTGCTCGACGAACTCAGCGCCTGGCTCAAAAGCTTCTGATCCACAAGCAAGTCTCCCCCCAATCTCACACAATGACTGCAACACCCCCAACCGGCGGCTTCCGTCTCATGGCCGCACCGCTTCAGGGCTACACAGAGGCCCCCTTCCGCCATTTCCATGCCGAAATCTATGGCGGCGGGGAGTCTCTGACCTACTTCTCACCCTTTCTGCGCATCGAGAAAGGTAGCGTCCGTCCGCGCGACCTGCGCGACATCACCTCGCCCCTCAACGCCAACCACCGGCTCATCCCCCAGATCATTTTCCGCGACGCCACCGAATTCCGCACCCTGACATCAGCCGTCCGCAGCGCCGGCCACAGCCATCTGGACCTCAACCTCGGCTGCCCCTTCGTCCCCCAGGTCCGCAAAGGCCGCGGAGCTGGACTCCTCCGGCAGCCCGACCTGCTCCGGGAGATAGCCGGCATAATGACCGCAGACTTCCCTGACATCACATTCTCCGTCAAAATGCGCCTCGGCATCACCGCCCCTGACGAATGGCAAAGCCTCATGCCGGCCATCAGCCTCATGCCCCTGAGCCACCTAACCGTCCATCCGCGCACAGCCTCGCAGCAATACAGCGGACAGCTCCATCTCCGCAGCTTCGAAAGCCTCGCCGCCGCCTGCCCCCACCCCATAATCTTCAACGGCGAGATCACCACACCGCAGCAGATCGACCACCTGCGTCAGCTCTACCCCACGCTCTCAGGCATCATGCTCGGACGCGGCCTCCTGCGCCGACCCTCCCTCATAGCCGAATGGAACTCCGGAAGCGAATGGACTCTCGCCGAAATCCGCAGCCACCTGCTCCGCCTCCACGAAGCCATCCTCGACCACTACACCCGCACCCTCAGCGGCGACACCCAGATTCTATCGAAAATCAAACCCCTCTGGGACTACTTCGCAGACAGCTTCGACCGCAAAACCATCAAAAAACTCCTCAAATCCCCCACCCTCCCCCTCTACCGCCAAAACCTCCCCCCGGCATAGCCTGAATCAATCCGCCCGCATCCGAATTGCCTCGACACAACCCACGCACATCCGACCCGCCAATCAACCAACGCGCGTCCGGAGGACGCAGATTTACTCGTAGCCCGTGACACCGCACCGCACAGCGCAAAGGTGTCACGGGGAAAAAACACCCACCACAAAAAAGTGTCCGGAAGGACACTGATTTACCATCGTCATATCATAACGCATACAAATTGACGTGCACATCCCGTCCGGAACCGTAAACCGGTGTCCTGACGGACACCACATTCTTGCCTGACATCCACTACCCCCGACACCTTTGCGCTTTGCGCACGGTGTCGGGGGCTACGACTAAATCGGTGTCCTGCGGACACCCGCCACCCCCGCCCCTGCCTCGGAGAGGCTGGATAACAAACAAAAAACAGGACTGATCCTGCCAAAGCAAGAATCAGCCCTGATTTTAAACCGTTATCCCTAAGAATCGGGAATTATCGCATGTGCACTTTCATTGTACACATACGAATATAACGTCTCATACTTTTATTAATAGACGGTCACACGTTCATATGTGATCGTGCCTTCCGTTTTCGAATAAAGCAAATCTTTATAATACCATCCACTCTGATAATCAACGACCAATACATTTGCATCAGATGATTTTATCTTAAACCATTCAAAACCTCCATATGAAGCTCCTGGTTCCCATCGGTTATCATATCCGAAATCTCCACCCGAAAGAGCGGAAATCGGTTCATCATGATTAAAATATACTGTATTATAGGAGTTTGACATAAACGAATCAAATTTATTGTCATTTGAAACCGGAGTCTGCGACAGATAAAGATATTGGTAATTTAGATGGTCTGTTCCATACTCAGCCTTTGAGGTCCAGTCTTCTCCATATATATCTTCATCAGTATCAGGATCAACACCTATAAAGCTCCTGCTCCTCAAAATACCGGAAAAGCTTTTTACCTTCCAATATCCATACTGTCCTGAGAATCGTTTAGCCTCCATAGGTGAGGACCGTTTCCAGACAAACGTCTTTTCTATACCGACGTTTCTCGCGGAAAACTGATCGCTGCCATTAAACGTCACGTTTTCATGAATTCCCCAAGCCACAACCTCAAATACGCTTTTATAGCTAATTTTAAGCCAGTTAAGATCTGGAGAATATTCCCATGTTCCGTTATCCGTTTCCCTGAAGTCCATAACACAAGGATTGGTTTTACATGTATAGGCCGTTACAGAAGCACTGTTGTTTGAATTCAGATCAACGATAGTCACAACAGGCCGCCCGTTGTCATCAACAGTTTCAATACGCCAGGTACCTACAAACTTTTCATCTGAGCCTCCGGCTACGCCAGGCTCATCATTCTTTGAATCAGAGCATGAAACCAGAGCAAAAGTCGTAGCTATAAGCAGAGTCAATAGCAAATTTCGCATAATCCTGTTTATTTACGGTTGAAGGTTAAAGATACACCCCAGCTATTCATCAGACTGTTTGTCCATAACATTTTATTTTCGCCTGAGAAAGTCATGGTTATAACACTTTGGCCCCATGCATTCGCAAAGTTACTGTTTGACGGAACTGAAAGTTTATCACCGGTAACGGTATATTTTCCGCTTGCCTTAGACTCCTTCTGCCCTCCTACCACAAGATAATCCGTGTAGGTCCCGTCAGCGGAAAGTGTGACAAAAAAAGTATCATCGCCATCCGATCCCTGCCAGGAGCCCACAAATGTTTTGCCTTCATAAATACCCGGTTCATCTGAACTGTCTTTGTTGTCACTGCATGCAGCAAAAGCAAAACATGATACCAATACAACGAAAAGTGTTGCAAATTTGAACTGATTTTTAATTGAAAATTTCATAATTTGTTTGTTAAAAAAAATGGTTAATATAAAAAAGATAAATTCTTCAGCGTTTTCATTGGATTTTAGACAAATATACAATGGTGGAATTAGGCATGGTGACCATCAGGCTGGAAGAAGCCGTTATCTCCATCTTGTAAACCTTTGTAGCCGGACTGCCGCATTTCCAATCCGGGAAATAGCTTGCTGTTCCTGATGTTCCTGACTCCCAGTCAACAGAAGTGAAATTGCAGGTCACGTACGACCCTGATACAGAAAAAGTTCCGCTTGCACACAACAAAATGTCACCCCATGAGCCGTATTTCCGGAACGAATTTTCGAAATATACCACGCTTCCGTCAGCCAAAAACCGAAATGTATATTTACCGTTTTTGTCCGTCCAGCCAAAAGCCGATGTCAGATTAGACTTCAGATTTGAAACTGACGGCATATCCGAACGCGTCCCCATGCGAAACTCCATCTTTGTAGTCCCCCTCTGCAGAACGAGACTCTTATCACTCAGAGTCACGACATTCCACAACGTCGTCTTGATGGTCAGTGTCTTGTTGAGAGGAGCAAACGAGTAAGACCCCGTGTTGAATTCAGAGTATGAGTTGCTCCCCGGCGCGTCAAGCACGTATTCATCATACACCCCGCCAGGATAGAACGTAATGACAGTTTTCCCATCGGTTGACACCCATGTGTTCTGAAGGGTGTACAACTGGGTTTCAGGACTTTCAATCTCATTTCCGTCACCATCGGTCATAACGGAATTATCTTTTGTCAGAATGAACGTCGAAAACTGGCCTGTCGGAATCAGCCTGCCGCTTTCTATCCGGCATTCCATCTGATAGTCACCGGATAGATCGCCTGAAGTACTGGCATACGCACCTTTGCACACAAGACGTCCACCGCTTGCCGACCATGTAAAATATGCCACTGAAAAAGAATCCGGTCCTTCATACTCCATTGAACCTGTCTTGTCGGAATTCAGGCGAAGAGTTATGTTCTGATATTTCACGGCACCATTGTTTACATAACAGCGCGTGCCATACCAATTTCCGGCAAGATTGTCAGTTGCAGATTCCGGTCCATCTCCACTGCAACCTGTAGTGACTGCCAAAATGCAGACCATCAGCAATTGCACGAATGATTTGAGTCGTGTCATAACAAACATTACACCACAGGCTCCCCTCTCCGGTATCTATCAGGATTGGTTTATAAAACAAAAAAAAGCGTGAGAGCCGTACTTGTTGCCCGTTCCGCTTGTTGAGGCCTTCGCATTGCCTGGTATAGTAGAACGGACAACGCAGAAGCCTCACGCAGAATATGTGTAACAACACCGACAGCCTGCACTCTCGCGCCCGCTTCGGTGGAATATACATATCCACAAGGCATCTACTGTTGTCTCATTCCTGACTATACCATGAAGAAAGTTGCGAAGTTTCAACAAGCCAAGAAAGAGCGTCGAGTAAACGCTTTTCAGTATGTCATTGCAGAGCCGTCAGCCCTGCTGTTTTCAGCAAGCCGAATGGCAAGCCATCTTTTACGCCGACCCTCCCGCATCACCCTTGACCGGGCTTCTGCGATACGGTCTGCGGCCACAAAATTAATTATAATTTCTGAAATTTCAATAACTTCATCCAAAAACGCACCAAAAACGCACCAAAAAGCCCCGGCAATGCCTCGGCACAACCAACGCATAACCCATGCACAACCCACAAACATCCCACGTATATCCCGTCCGGAACCGTAAACCGGTGTCCTTACGGACACCACATTCTTGCCTGACATCCACTACCCCCGACACCTTTGCGCTTGGCGCACGGTGTCGGGGGCTACGACTAAATCGGTGTCCTACGGACACCCGACCCCCCAATCAACCCGGATCAACCAATGCGCGTCCGGAGGACGCAGATTTACTCGTAGCCCGTGACACCGCAGCGCACAGCGCGCAGGTGTCACGGGAAAAACCACCCACCCCCAAAAAGTGTCCGGAGGACACTGATTTACAATCGTCCTATCATCTCGCCGACGGAATCTACAAAAATGGTACAAAGGTCCTGCCTATTGGTAACATACAAAAGACGCGATTAGCCTAACTTTGCACAAAAATCATCAGCCACATAGCCTTCTACGCCGGATGGCCAAAAGTCTGGGCAGCATTCCGCCTCGCAAAAGAAGTCTGGGCCGACGACACCGCCGCCGCCGACTCATGGTTCGCCCACCTCGCATTCGAGATTCCGGGCGACGACACATCAAACATCTGGCTTGAACCCGTAGCCGACCAAGACTACAGCCGGCTCCCCTGACCTGAGGGGCAGCCCGGCCCGCCCCATCCGATCAGGCATCCTACTTCTGATTCTGCAGACGCTCCGCAAGCAGAGCGCTGTACTGGCGCCCCACCGGAATGGTCTGCCCGCTGGCCAGAGTGACGCTCTGACGGCTGAAACTCCGGATCTTGTCGACAGCCACTATAAACGAGCGGTGAATCCTCAGAAACTTCTTCTGGGGAAGCATCGCTCCTATTGTCTTGAGTATCACGCGCGAGAGCGTACACGAACCGTCAGTGCGGAAAATCTTCGAATAGCCCTCCATAGCCTCGACATAGGCAATGTCAGCCAGCGGGATAGACACATTGTTATACTCCTGCTTGACCACTATACACTTGTCGGCCTGCACATGCTCGTTATAGTCAAGCTTCTTTATAGCCTTCTCCACCGCAAGTTTGAACCGGTCATAGGCAAAAGGCTTGTGCAGATAGTCGACGGCGTTAAGATTGAACCCGTCGAAAGCATAATCGAGATAGGCCGTGGTGAATATGAAACAAGCCTCCGGAGGCACCGCAGCGGCAATTTCCAGGCCGTTGATACCCTCCATCTCCACATCGAGAAACGCCAGATCGAAATCACCCTTCTTAATGACCTCGATCCCCTCGGCCGGATCGGAATAGGCCGACAGCTCTATGCCGCCGAAACGTCCACAGAATTTGGAGATGATATCCAGGGCCAGTGGCTCATCGTCGATAGCCACACATCTGAGCTTTTGACTTGTCATGAAAGTCTGATTTTTAGATCAACAATAAATTTTCCGTCCTTCTCCACGGTCTTCAGTTCGCAGGCATCCGGGAAAAGGCAGGCAAGACGCACACGGCAGTTCTCCAGACCCACCGGAGCCTCGGTCCTGAACTCCTCAACGCGCTTGAGAATATCATTTTCAGTGTGGAATTCAAGCAAGCCCTCCTTAAGAGTGAGACTTATGTCTATCAGGCAGTCGCGGTGGGTCGAAGTGCCGTATTTGAACACATTTTCAAGAAACGTGATCATGATCATCGGAGGGATGCGCGCGCTCTCGTCGTCCACATCGCAGCTCCATTTCACTTTGGTATGGCCGTTGAGACGCAACGACTGCAGGTCGATATAGTTACGGATATAACGTATCTCCTCGCCCAGCGCCACAGTGTCGCGGTCTACCCCGGTATAGGTATATTTGACCAGTTCGATAAACTTCACGAAAGCCGTCTCTGTGCGTTCCGATGTGCCGATGAGCATACTGTAGAGCGAGTTGAGCGTATTGAAAAGGAAATGCGGGTTGATCTGGGCCTTATAGACGGCAAGCTCGGCAGTGTTCCTCTGCAGCTCCACCTCCTTCTTGATCATCAGCTGCCGGTAAAGTTCCTGGATAAACGACATGGACAGCGCATAGCCCATCACCAGCGAGAACATCATCCACACTCCGATTGCCTTGCTGTAGTTGCGTATCTGATTGTAAAGAGCCGTCAGTGACTCGGCGTTGAACGTCACCTCCGGAAGCCTGTACTGCGTCAGTATGTAGTTGCCTATCACAAGCACCACAAGAATCACACCGATAAGCCAGTACTTTCGTTCCACAAAAAGCTTGGGTATGTTGAGCAGACGCACCGCGAAATAGTCGCCGTAGAGACAGGCAATCAGAAGCCACGTAAACCCCGGCCAGTCGGAGAGCCAGTAATAAGCCGGGCTCAGCACAATCAACAACGGCATGAATACCAGACAGAAAGTCAGATCTATGATCCGGTCTACTTTTTTCTTTAAGAATTTCATGTCACAAATTTAACACTATTCGCCATCTTCTGAAAGCCGGTCGAAAAGAAAATTAGGGTGTCCGGAAAACCTTTTAGAGGTCGTTTAAAAACACCTCTTATTGCATATCTCCTCCAAACTTCTTATTTTTGCAGGCTTCCCGCATGAATTCCCACGGTTTTACCGAACCTGTATGCCGGGTGGAAGCGTTATAATATAATTATGAAAATGACCGGACTTCTATCAACTTTTCTGCTCGCCATAGCAGCCATAGGCTGCGGCAATACCAATTCTTCCGCAACTGCTGACTCTCAGGACTCAGACACAGCCGCTGCTACCTCCCCGGCAGTCACCGGCCACAAACCGGAAAGCCCCGCGGTGCTGCCAGGCATCGAGGTGCTCCGCCGCAACGGCTTCGAGGAACTCGACGGAATGCGAGTGGGCCTCATCACAAACCCTACAGGCGTTGACAATTCGCTCAAATCGACAATCGACATCCTTGCCGAAGCCCACAACGTCAGGCTGACTGCTCTCTTCGCCCCCGAACACGGCGTCAGAGGCGACCATGTGGCCGGAGCCAACGTGGCCAATGACACCGATCCGAAAACCGGAGTGCCCGTCTACTCGCTCCACGGTAAAACCAAAAAGCCAACCCCGGAGATGCTTCAGAACGTAGATGTGCTCGTCTATGACATCCAGGACATCGGCACCCGCAGCTACACCTTCATCTCCACTATGGGGCTCGCTATGGAAGCCGCAGCCCAAAACGGGAAGAAATTCATGGTGCTCGACCGCCCGAACCCGCTCGGCGGAAACAAGGTGGAAGGAAGCATCGCCGAACAGGGCAATTTTTCCTTTGTCAGCCAGTATCCAATCCCCTACATCTACGGACTCACCCCCGGCGAACTCGCCCGCTACCTCAACGGCGAGGGGCTGCTCAAAAGCGGCATGAAAGCCGACCTGACAGTCATACCCATGAAAGGCTGGCACCGCTCAATGACCTTCACCGACACCGGAATGCCCTGGGTGCTCCCCTCGCCGCATATCCCCGACCCGACAACAGCCCTGCTCTATCCGGCCACAGGCATCATGGGTGAGCTTGACTACGTATCGATCGGCGTGGGCTACACCCTCCCCTTCAAACTCGCCGGCACTACATGGATCAACGCCCAGAAACTCGCCGACCGACTGACAGCTCTGAAGATACCCGGCGTTGAGTTCCGCCCTATCCACTACAAGCCCTTCTACGCCATCTTCAAAGGCGAGAATCTCCACGGAGTGGAAATCTATGTCCGCGATGCCGCGGCTGCCCCTCTGACCCTCATCCAGTTCTACATCATGCAGGAACTCGCCGCCATGTATCCCGGCCAAAAAGCATTCTCGAAAGCCACACCGGCCCGCATAAAGATGTTTGACATGGTATGCGGATCGCCAAAAGTCCGCGAACTCTTCCAGGAAAATTACAAGGTCAAAGACATGGCCGACTACTGGGACAAAGACGTGGAAGCCTTCACCGCCCGCACCGAAATCTACCGTCTCTACGAGTAATCACACCTTAGCTATATAAGTGGTTGTTTAAAAACAGCCGCCAAGTAGCTCCATATTATATCCGATAGACCGATCATGACAGTCATAGCCGATGCCGGAAGCACCAAAATAGAATGGGCGCTGCTGGGAAAAGACTCCCGGTGCCGCCTGCGCCTCTGCACCCGCGGATTCAATGCCGCCCAGTCTCACACCGACCGCCTCGTGGAGATCATACGTGAAGACGCCCCCGCGCTCCTTGGCGATGCCACGGGCTGCAGCGCCATATATTTCTACGGTGCCGGATGCATCGGAGAACGCTGCGATGAAGTGGGATCGGTGCTGAAAGCGACCTTTGCAGCAGAGACAGCCCACGTCGACAGCGACATGCTAGCCGCCGCCCGCGCCCTCTGCGGCTCCGAGCCCGGAATAGCCTGCATACTCGGCACCGGTTCCAACTCCTGCCTCTATGACGGCCGCCGTATCACGGCCAACACTCCGCCTATGGGTTTCATTCTCGGCGACGAAGGCAGTGGAGCCTCCCTCGGCAAAGCCCTCCTGGCAGGTATATTCAAACGCCGTTTGCCACAGAGCGTCATCTCACTGTTCACCGACCGCTACCCTGAGGCAGACAAAGCCGGAGTAATCCGCAACGTCTATCGCGGAGAGCGTCCGGCCGCCTATCTCGCATCCTTCGCCCCCTTCCTGAAAGAACATATCGGCATACCTGAGATCAGCCGACTCGTCACAGATGAATTCACCCGCTTCTTCCGGATGAACATACTCGACTACGACAACGCCCGCGCTCTACCCGTCCACTTCATCGGCTCCATAGCCCACCACTTCGCCCCTCAGCTCCGCCGGGCAGCCGCAGACTGCGGACTGACAATAGGCCGCATCACCCAAGCCCCGATGGACGCCCTCATCAGCTTCCACGGCCAATAAAAATCCCCGCAGGCGTCCGTAGGACACTGATTTACTTCCACCACGTGACCGTGACATCCTCTATTCCAAGACAGTGTAACCACCCCCAATACCTCGAAGAGGCTTGCAAACATCCTTGTTTGCAAAACATGCCCGCCACACGTCCATAAGATAAAACACACCTTACCAGCCCTTTATCCACGCGACAGCACCCGCTCCCATTCACCGTTCGGTCATTTGGCCGGAGGGCTTGGAGGCGGACAGATGGAAGGGGGGAAGCGCCGTGGAAAAATCAATGGCGGTATTTCCTGATAACAATGTGATTGTTCTGGGTGATGACCACGTCAACCTGCACGTCATGCGGATCGGCCTCAATCTCATCAACGAGCTGAAAATCATAGGCCACACCCACTTTGCGGGCACGGCTTCCGGCGAGAAGGCGGTCGTAATAACCCTTGCCGCGGCCCACACGGTTGCCGCTGCGGTCATAGGCCACAGCCGGGACCACGATCATCTCCATCTCATCGACCGAAGAAGTGTCAGTCCCCGTAGGCTCCTCGATATGGAACGACCCGAGGCTCAGGCGCGATTCATCGTATGGAAGAATCTCAAGATTCACACCGTTGACGCGCGGAAGATAGAAATGCTTGCGTCCGCACCACTTTCTGATAAACGCCCGCGTTGACAATTCGTCAGGAAGCGAATGATACATCAGAATCCTGTCTGACAGCATGAATTCGGCAGTCTGTTCGAGCAGGCTGAACACCTGTTCGGCCGCCGCCTGCTTTTCCTCCTCACTCAGAAGAGTCTTGCGGGCCTTTATATTGCGCCTTATGTCATCTTTTTTCATAGTCCCGGTGGAAGCTTTCGCAATTAATATCTTGTCTCCTTGACCGGAAAAGCCGCCTTGCCGGAGGCGAGAGCCTCGACTCCGCTGACAACCGTCGGGTCAAGTTCGTTGAACACCTTGAAATAGCCCTCTACGCCAAGCACATTACGGACTATCATGGCTTTCAGTTGATTAACAAGCAGATCACGGGAAATGTTTATGTAGTACCAGCGGGGAGCCACACCGGCCTTCTGCGAGTAGCTGACAAAGTCCTGAAGCAGAGTGTCATCATCAGGGAGCATGCGCAGAAGAGCTGCCACATCGCCTGACTTTTCAAGCCTGTCGCGGTTTCGGTCGGTATAGTCGAAAGTATATTTCTGAATCAGACCGGCATTGACTACGTTGAGATAATACGATGTGATGCCGGCGGTGTCATTCGGGACGAAAATGTCAGGCATGATGCCCCCGCCGCCATAGACGGTGCGTCCGTGCATGGTCTCGAAGGCAAGCGACTTGTCGAGCTTTATGGAATCGGCGCTGTAGAACTCGCCGTGTTCGTAGCGGTTGATGATATCGCGGTCATAATCCGTTCCCGGAGCGTAGGCCTTCTGGATGCAGCGCCCCGACGGAGTGTAGTAGCGGGCTATGGTCAGACGCAGGGCACTGCTGTCAGGCAGTTCGATCTGATTCTGAACCAGACCCTTGCCGAACGAGCGGCGGCCTATCACCAGTCCGCGGTCATTGTCCTGGATAGCACCGGCGAAGATCTCGCTCGCGCTTGCCGAGACCTCGTCGATCAGAACCACCAGCTCGGTGTTGAGCAGCGATCCGGAGCCGTCGCTGTAGGTGGGGCTGTCATCAGGTGAAGTCTTACCACGCATGCTCACTATCGGCGAGCCGGCAGGCAGGAATTCATTGGCCATCAGCACGGCGGGCTCCATGAAGCCGCCGCCGTTGCCGCGGAGGTCTATTACAAACTTCTCGGCCCCGTCGGCCATAAGGTTGACAACCGAGGTGAGAAATTCGCTGTAGGTGTTCGACCCGAATTTATTGATCTTGACATAGCCGGTCTTCGGAGCGATCATATAGGCGGCGTCGATAGAGGTCACAGGGATGTCGCCGCGGACCACCTCGAAAGGAAGAATCTTTTTCGACGTGTGGCGTTTGATGCCGAGCTTCACCACACTCCCCTTAGGCCCGCGCAGCGAAGAGCGCACCTTGACATCGCTCCATTTCTGTCCGGCCACAATGGTGTCGTTGATGCTCACAATCTTGTCGCCGGCAAGCAGACCGGCCTTCTCCGAGGGTCCGCCGGAAATCACCTCAAGCACATTAATGCTGTCGTTGAGCAGATTGAACGATATGCCGATGCCTGAAAACGAGCCGCTCAGCTCCTCGTTGACGTTCTGAAGGTCTGCGGCGGGGATATAGACCGAGTGGGGGTCGAGATGTGAGAGCAGCCCGGCAAACGAAGCCTCAAGCAGGCTGTCGGGGTCAACATCGTCGACATACGAGCGGTCGATTATTTCCAGAATCGTGTCAAGTTTGCTTCTGGAATTCCATCTTGCGGAATTATTGAAAAAAGATTTACCGATCCACATTCCGGCCACGAGAGCCACTGCAATGGCAAGCGGCATCCAGACGGATGTTTTCTTAAGACGGTTGTTCATAGAAGGTTTTTACAAAAAAATTAGCTTTTTGATGTTTTTATCTTATCAGAGACAATGTAATAATGTACGAATAGCAATAAGAGGTTGTTAAAAAAACAACGGCCTCTAAGTATGGGCCGGCGTGGAGCAGGCGGCTAATTACTATAAACGCCGTCAGTCTCGCAGGCATCCGATATATGGCAGCATTCCACCCCTGCACGGCGCAGCAGATCTATGCCGTCGGTGATGCGGTAGAGTTCGTTGAACACCACCCTCTTTATTCCGGCCTGGATGATCAGCTTCGCGCAGTCCAGACAGGGAGAAGCGGTAACATAGAGCGTCGAACCCTCGGCAGAGTTGTTTGAGCGGGCCACCTTGGTGATGGCATTGGCTTCGGCGTGGAGCACATAGGTCTTGGTCTGACCGCTCTCGTCCTCGCAGACATTCTCGAAGCCTGCCGGAGTTCCGTTGAACCCGTCGGAAATAATAGTGCGCCCCTTAACCATCAGCGCCCCGACTTTCCGCCGTTCGCAATAGGAATTCTCGGCCCATATGCGGGCCATGCGCAGATAGCGTCTGTCGAGCAGCTCCTGCTTGCCGTTATGTTCCTTGCCGTCATGTTCCATAATCGGTCGATTTATTCAGTGCAAAGATAGTGAGAATAATTCTATTAAATCACATTTCATCGCAAAATATAACACATCCGCCCCAAAAATGTGCACAAAACATAGCCACGTAATCCTTTAAACGGTCAGACCATCGCTTAAAAGCAAACGATGCCAGGATTTGTCAGACAGATCTTTTTTTGCAAAGGGTTATGTAATTATCGCGGTGGCCGGGGGCGTTGGCGGGGAAAGATTGCCTATGTGCGGGAAATTGATTACTTTTGTGGTGTAGTTAGATCAGGCGCGGTGGCGTCTGACTGTTGTCAATTCTTCACGGAGGGCGCACAAAGTCGGGCTTTCGGATGTTTAATCTCTAAAACCCGATGGGCTCCCGAAGTTGTAGCCGGAGTTCTCGAACGTCCTTCCGAAATTAAAAAAACATATATGATTATGAAATCTGTTTCTCTGTTAGCAACCGCCATTTCAGCAACTTTGCTTATGTCAGGCTGCAATGTATTCAAAAAAAACGGCACTACCGTGGATAGCGAAAACGCAAACGTAAAGACTACTACCGTAACCGGACAGCCGAAACCGGCATCTGCCGAAACTCTGATCGAGCCTCTGCTCGGAAGCTGGTCTGTCACCACTATCAACGGAGAGGAAGTGAAGGTCAACGGCGACAATCATCCCGAAGTGACTTTCAAGGCTATCCCTGAAGCGAAGACCGCCATTCTGGTGATCGGCTTCAACGGCTGCAATTACCTCAACGGTTCATGGATTGTCAAAGGCACGAAGCTCAATCCCAACGGCGAGTTTATCACCTCGCTCAAAGCCTGTCCGGACGCGCCTTATGAATTCGCTTTCAACCAGGCTATCAACCAGGTGGCTTCCTACAGTGTGATCGACAACAACTCCATCTCGCTCAATTCAGAATCAGGCACAGCTCTCATGACTCTGCGCAAGCGCAATCTATCGTTCCTCAACGGCGCATGGCAGGTGACTACCATCAAGGGTACTCCGGTTCCTGCCTCGACAGCCATCAAGGTGGTGATCGACATTGACGAGTGCAAGATCCACGGCAACGCCGGCTGCAACATTCTCAACGGCACCGTGGTCATCAACCTCGACAAGGGCGACGGCATAGAGTTCAAGGATCTCGCCACCACCCGCATGACCTGCCCTGACATTGCCACCGAACAGTCATTCCTCGTGGCTCTCGAAGAGGTGGCCACATGCACTGAAGGTGCCTCTGCCGACCAGGCTATCATGAAGGATTCCGACGGAATGCCGATGCTGACCCTCATCCGCATCTCTCCCGACCAGCTCAATGAAGAATAGTCCGATAATGAAACCCATAGACATCAGCCATCTGCTGCTCCTCACTCCCGAAGAGCAGCAGATGCGCATTGACAGGGTCAGGGCCCGGATGGCTGCCGATCAGCTTCCGGCCATGCTGATTTCTGACAATGCCAACAAATATTATCTGACCGGACGTGTCTACGCCGGATACATCTATCTGCCTCTGGAAGGTCCGGTCATCTATTTTGTGCGCCGGCCGGTGGAACTCGAAGGCGACGGTGTGGTCTATATCCGCAAGCCTGAAGAGATAGGCCAGACTGTGGGGCTGAACGTTCCCGAAGCCATAGGCCTCGAACTGGATGTGCTCCCCTACTCTACGGCCATGCGCCTGAAGAGCGTGTTCCAGCAGAGCGAGCTTAAAAACGCCTCTGCGGTCATGCGCCAGGCCCGCGCGGTGAAGACCGCCGGAGAGATCGAGATGATACGCCGTTCAGGTGTCAAGCATGTCCATGTCTACAGCCGCATCCCCCATCTCTATCAGCCCGGCATGAACGATCTTGAGCTCCAGGTGGAGATCGAGAAACTCAGCCGTCTGGAAGGTTGCCTCGGCCAGTTCCGCATCAGTGGAGACTCGATGGAGCTTTATATGGGCAACGTGCTTGTGGGCGACAATGCCGACTTCCCCTCGCCCTACGATTTCGCAATGGGCGGCCAGGGCATGGATCCCTCGCTGCCGGTGGGTGCCAACGGCAACACCATCAAGCCGGGCAATACGGTGATGGTCGACATGAACGGCAATTTTGACGGCTACATGACCGACATGACCCGCGTCTTCGCCCTCGGCAATATCGATCCGCTGGCTCTCAAGGCCCATCAGTGTTCAATCGACATCCACCGCGAGCTCTGCGCCATGATGCGTCCCGGAGCCGAGGCCAAGGCGCTCTATGCCAAGGCCGAGGAGATGGTCAGAGAGTGCGGCCTGCAGCCCTACTTCATGGGCCACCGCCAGCATGCAGGCTTCATAGGCCACGGCATCGGCATAGAGATCAACGAGCTTCCGGTGATCGCTCCCCGCTCGCGCGACATCATCGCCGCAGGCAATGTGATAGCCCTCGAACCGAAATTCGTGATTCCGGGCACAGGTGCCGTAGGCATCGAGAATACCTATGCCGTCAATGACGATGGCATTGAATGCCTGACCCCGGCCCCTGAGGAGATTTCCTATTTCGACGTCTGAGCGCCACAGCCTGCCTCAGCTCCCCCTCCCCACCCACTCACCACAGCCAACCCCTGAAAAATGCAATCTTTAGAAGATATAGTAAAAAAAATCGACCTCCCGCTCTTCCACTCCATCGGCGAGGCAGCCGACTCGATCAGCCGCCCCTGCTATGCCGTGGGAGGATGTGTGCGCGATCTGTTTCTTGACCGTCCGTCAAAGGATTTCGACTTTGTGACCGTGGGCAGCGGCATCGAACTGGCCGAGATAGTGGCCTCGCGCCTGGGCCGGGGCACACACCTCAACGTGTTCCGCAACTTCGGCACCGCGCAGGTCAAGCGCCACGACACGGAACTCGAATTCGTAGGCGCACGCCGCGAAAGCTATGACCGCAACTCGCGCAAGCCGGTGGTCGAGGACGGCACTCTCGAAGAAGATCTCTCGCGCCGCGACTTCACCGTCAACGCTTTGGCTCTGTGTGTCAACCGCAACGGCTTCGGGCAGCTCGTGGACCTTTTCGACGGACTTGGCGACATGGAGCGCCGCATTCTGCGCACTCCGCTCGATCCCGATGTCACTTTCAGCGACGATCCTCTGCGCATGATGCGCGCCATCCGCTTCGCCACTCAGCTCGATTTCACCATCCTGCCTGAGACCTTCGAGGCCATACGCCGCAATGCCGAGCGCATACGCATCATCTCAAAAGAGCGCATTGTCGACGAGCTGATGAAGATCATGCACTCCCGCCGCCCGTCAACCGGCTGGGATCTGCTGCTGAAATCAGGTCTGCTTGCCATCATCTTCCCAGAACTGGCCGCCATGAAGGGGGTGGATGTGGTCAACGGTCGCGGCCACAAGGACAATTTCTACCACACTATGGCCGTCCTCGACAATGTGGCCGAGAAGAGCGACGACGTGTGGTTGCGCTGGGGAGCGCTTATGCATGACATAGCCAAGCCCGTCACCAAGCGCTGGGACGAAAAAATAGGCTGGACCTTCCACAACCACAATTTCATCGGTGCCAAGATGGTGCCGCGCATTTTCCGCCGCATGAGGCTCCCGCAGGACTCCAAGATGAAATATGTGGCCAAACTCGTAGAGCTCCACATGCGCCCCATAGCACTGGTGGAGGACGAGGTCACGGATTCGGCTGTGCGCCGTCTGATCCACGACGCGGGCGACGACATTGAAGATCTGATGACCCTCTGCGAGGCCGACATCACCTCCAAGAATCAGGAAAAAGTGCGCCGGATTCTCGACAATTTTGCGCTTGTGCGCCGCAAGATGGTAGACCTCAACGAGCGTGACCACATCCGCAACTTCAAGCCGCCGGTCGACGGCACCGAGATCATGGAGACCTTCGGCATTTCGGGCGGTCCGGTGGTAGGCCAGATCAAGAGCGCCATCAAAAACGCGGTGCTTGACGGCGTGATCCACAACGACCACGAAGAAGCCCGCGAACTGATGCTGCGCCTGGCCGCCGAGCAGGGCCTATATCCGGTCAGCGGCGCCAAGGAACAAGAGGGTGTTTCATAACAAGAGTTACACCCCCCCAAAAAAAATTTCAGAGTTTCTTTAATTAGAGAGAGAGTTACTTATGTACTATATCACCAAGCGATTCGAACTTGCAGGCTGCCACCGCCTCGAACTGTCATATGAAAGCAAATGCAGCCGCCTGCACGGCCACAACTGGATTGTGACTGTCCACTGCCGCTCACGCCAGCTCAACGCCGACGGGATGGTGGCCGATTTCAGCCACATCAAGAAGCACATCACCTCTTATCTCGACCACGGCAATTTCAACGAGCTTCTTCCGTTCAACCCCACGGCCGAGAACATTGCCCGCTGGATCTGCGAGCAGATTCCCCACTGCTACCGCGTGGACGTGCAGGAAAGCGAGGGCAACGTGGCAAGCTACGAGACTGACGAATAATCCCAACACACTCCCCCACCACCACTACTCTTTTTTTATGAGCTACCGTATAAACGAGATCTTCTATTCGCTTCAGGGCGAGGGTTACTTCACGGGCACTCCCGCAGTGTTTCTGCGCATGAGCGGCTGCAATCTGAAATGCGGATTCTGCGACACCCGCCACGATGAACACACTCTGATGAGCCCCGCGCAGATTGTCGAGGCAATCGGGCAATATCCCACACGCCACATAATCATCACCGGAGGCGAACCCTCGCTGCAACTCGATCAGATGCTGGTCGATCTGCTCCATGACGAGGGCTGGTTCATACAGATCGAGACAAACGGCACCAATCCTCTGCCCAAAGGGATTGACTGGGTGACCTGTTCGCCCAAACCGGGTCCGACGGGAGAAATCTCGGTCAGCCTGCGCCACATCGACGAGCTTAAAGTTGTCTACGAAGGTCAGGATGTCGAAGCCATAGCCAACTCGCTCCCGGCCATGCACTATTTCCTACAGCCCTGCAGCTCACCTCGCTACGACGGCGGTTCGAACACGGCTGCGACCGTCAGCTACATCCTCGCCCATCCCCACTGGCGACTCTCGCTACAGACCCACAAGCTGATCGACATACAGTAACGCATCAAGAGGCAGCTCTATAATCTGAGCGTTATTTCAGGATTGATCGCCTTGACAAGATCAATAAATCCCTTCCTGTCATCAGGCGAAATCACCACCGCCTGACGGCTCCCTTTGTAATAGACCGCAATCCGGTCAGATGACGCCGCCGGGGCTGCCGACATGCTGCCGGTCGATTCTATCACGGTGATTTTCATTATATCCACTTGCCCTAATCTGAGCGGGCCACATCTGATCAGGAGTTTTTGATCTGTCACTACATAACTTATTCCAAATGTCACAGACCAAAGAATGGCCCCTGTAATGACGGCAACCCCAAGCATTATCCACGAAAACGCATAGAAAAGCGGAAGCCCGACCGGCAACGCCACGATCAGAAATAGCGCCACAACTACCCACAGGTCAATCTTTGATCTGAATTTCATATAATAGATCTGATTCAATCTGCTTGTTGACATTTTATCTTACTGTATCAATTAAAAAGACAAGCACAAGCACTTAGCAGGATAAATAACTTCTTCATCATTGCATTAATAAATTATGCATGTTTACAATTTTAATGTTTCATATTTTCACAAAAATATGCTTACAAATTAAAAATTCAAAATATTTTAATAATTATTAGCATTCCATCCGGGACGGTAAATCGGTGTCCTCGACCGGACACCATATGCGGGGGGATCGCAAACCCGTGACACCTGCGCGCTGTGCGCTGCGGTGTCACGGGCTACGAGTAAATCGATGTCCTGTCGGACATCACCATCCGGCCTCAGCACACGCAGCGTGACCCGGACAGAGCTGCGCCCAGCAGGTGTCCGGCTGAGGACACCGGTTTACTCGTAGCCCCCGACACCGAAGCGCTTTGCGCACAGGTGTCGGGGGGAATACATTCAAACAAATGTGGTGTCCGGCCGAGGACACCGATTTACCCCTCCGAATGGCTCAGCAGGCAACAGGTGTCCGGCAGGGCCGGCTCCGAATGGCCCGCAGGCAGCGGGTGCCCGCAAGACGAGGCCCGGATGGTCCAGCAAGCAACGGGGGACTATGTTTTTTGCCCTCTCCCGCATTATCGCACTAAAACGGGGGACAGAGGTGATTATCTTTGCGGTAAACTAAAAGTCAAAATTTACTGCGCTATGAAAAAACATACACGAAAGCCACTCTGTCCGGTATCAAAAAACTTCTATTCCACTATCTCAGACCGCGTAAGAGACTCTCTGAGGAGTGTAGGCCGTGAGGACGCCGCGGAGGCGACTATGGGCTGCATTGACCGTTATATGGCTGACGGCACTCTGCCTCCGGGCGGCTCAGACACCGCTACGATTCTGGTTTTCAACCTGCTGCGCATGGAGATTGACAAGGCTCTCCAGCGTTCACGCCGTGCACGTCAGCGCGCCGCCGAAAGAGTGGCCGATGCCGCCCGAAAACACCGTGAGCCCGCAGCCGTTGCGGCAGTGTCTGCCCCCGCAGCAGCCGAACAGGATGTTGACTCCGATGATGCCGAGGACGAAGAACCGGAGCCGTTCAGACCGCGCAACCGCCGCGAACGCCGCCTTTACGAGCAGGAGGTGCGCCGTGCGGCAAACAGGCTGCGCCGCCGTCTGGCCCGACAGTAAGCACCCCTACGGAGCGCCCCGAAGTCTTTCGCCGGCCATGATGATTTTTAGAGCTCGTTTAAAAACAACCTCTTGCCTCCGGTATTCAAGGATTTTTGCTAATTTTGCCGATGCGTTTTGCGGGAGTGAGAAACTTTTGCGAAGTGCCGTTTGTAATGTAATTTAGATATTATATCAATATAGCATATGAAACTCAACAGATTACTGATAGCGTGTGTCTTAGCGGCCCTCTTCGGCGTGAGCAGCTGCACGAAGAAAGACGAATCGGCCAACCGGCTTGTGATCCTCCACACAAACGACACTCACTCGGCCATTGACCCGGACCGCCACAACCTCGGCGGCGTGGCGCGGCGCGATGTGCTGATCGACAGTGTGCGCGGCGCTAATGAAAACGTCATGCTCATTGATGCAGGCGATGCCGTGCAAGGGTCGCTCTACTATACGCTCTTCGGAGGCGAGGTGGAACGCAAGGTGATGAACGCTATGGGCTATGACATACAGATTCTCGGCAACCACGAGTTTGACAAAGGCATGGAGCAGCTCGCCAAGGAGTGGAAACAGCTCAACGCCGTGCGCCTCAGCACCAACTATGACTTCAGCGAATCGACGCTCGAAGGCCTTTTTGTGCCCTCGATGATGAAAAAGATCGGCGACAAGACCGTGGGCTTCATCGGCATCAATCTTGATCCGGCGGGAATTGTGACCGAGTCGAACTACACCGGTCTCAAATACATAGACGGCGTAAAGGCTGCCAACGAAGAGGCCGCCCGGCTCAAGAAAGACGGCGCCGACATGGTGATTGCCGTGACCCATATCGGCTATGACAACGAGCCCGGCTACAGCGACCTTGACATAGCCAGAAATTCACGCGACATCGACGTGGTCATCGGCGGTCACTCCCACACGGTGATTGACCCGGCCGACAAGCGCGCCGGAGTGCCCGCCTGGAGAGTGGCAAATGCCGTCGGCGATACTATCAGTGTGCTGCAGACCGGATCAAGCGGTGTGAACCTCGGCGAGATCGACATCAACCTTGACACCAAGGAGGTCAGCGCCAAGCTGATCTCCGTTGACAGCCGTCTGGACAGCCGCGTTGGCTCGAAGATCGAATCAATCGTGGCCCCATACCGCGCCAAAGTCGACTCGATGCGCTCGCAGGTGATAGGCAACTCGCCTTTCGAGTTCGAACGCAAGTCGACAGAGATGCTCAATCTGCTGAGCGATTTCGTCAAGATCCGCGGAGAGGAAATCTGCGGAAAGCCTGTCGACCTGGCCATCATGAACAAGGGCGGTATCCGCAACTCACTTGCCGCCGGCCCCATCACCCAGGGCGAGATCATTGACATCGCTCCGTTTGACAACTCTATAGTAGTCATCGAGATCAAGGGCCAGGACCTGATAGACAACTTCGGCATCATGGCCGCGCAGGACGGCAACGGAGTGAGCGGCAATGTCAAGGCGATCTATGATCCCTCGACCAAGGCTGTCAACAGCGTGACCATCGACGGCAAGCCTATTGACCCGAAACGCAGCTACCGCCTTGCCACGATCGACTATCTCGCCGCAGGCAATGACTATATGGAGCCTCTGAAAAAGGGCGTGACTCTCGCCAAGAGCAATGAGGTGCTCTATAAAATACTCATCGACTACATCTCGGCCGGGAAACTCGACAAACTGCTGTCGGCTCCTGACAAAAAGGCCCGCATGACAAGTTTCTAAAAAATTCCCTCAGACAATGAACGGATGGCTTACATTGGGCTTGCTTGTCATAAGCAACATTTTCATGACTTTCGCCTGGTACGGACAGCTGAAGCTGTCGGAAATGAAGGTCATAACCTCGCAGACCCCGCTGATGCTGGTGATCCTGCTCTCATGGGGCATCGCGCTGTTTGAATATCTCTTCATGGTTCCGGCAAACCGCTACGGTTTCGCCGGCAACGGCGGCCAGTTCTCGCTGCTTCAGCTGAAGGTCATGCAGGAGGTTATCTCACTGGTGGTGTTCTCGATTTTCACCATAGTGTTTTTCAAAGGCGAGGCGCTCCACTGGAATCACTTTCTGGCATTCTGCCTGCTGATAGCGGCCGTCTATCTGGTCTTTATGGACAGCTGAAAAGTCTCACTCTCCTACGTGATAAAGATTCATCCGGCAAGCCTGACAGTCGAAGTCGGCCCGGAGTCTTACAGGTCCGCTGATCAAGGTCAGCGGACCTTTCCATTCCTTGCCGGAGGGTTCGCGAAGACACTTTCCGAGCTCGCGCCGCAGGCAATAGCGGGTGGTCATTACCGGAGCCTGCGAGTTGTCTCCGCCGGTTTCCACGGCAGAGCCTATGGCCGATGCTCCGTGATCGCTGTAGAACTCGCGGGCAAGGCGGTTGGCCACGTTGTCATGGACCGTAAGCACAGAGCCTTGGGGAAGCCCTGCATCAGGCTTCTCAGGGAGCCGGTAGGAATAGGAATAGGTCATGCGTGAGGCGCGCTCCAGAGCCTCCACGCAGTCGCGGCGAAGCGAGGCAAGGGCTGAGGCAGGTATGAAATAATCGCCTGCAAGGTCTACTATACGGCCTGCATGATAGACGGTGGCGCCGAGCTTGTCGAGAATCTTGCGGCGCGGGGCGGCCTGCGGGGTGACGGCGGTCTGCAAGGGTGAGTCGAGTGTGGCCACTACCGAGGCCGAGACTCCGCGCTCGTCAGTCATCTCAAGCATCAGGCGGTCGGGCAGGCGGAGGTGGAGCGACATGTCGACCGCCAGCGTCCGGCGCGTCTTGGCCGCGGTGATCTGATCGTCGAAATTCTTGTCGCGGTTGCGGTAGAGCGCAGTGCCAGCCGGAATGGTCTGGGGCGAGGCCGGGAAAAGACGGTTGCCATCCGCACGGTTTAGCCTGAAGCCGGTAAAAGCTCCTGCAGGGGTAAAAAATCCGAGACCGTCGCCGTTGGCCAGAGGCGCGTCGAGGCGTGCGGTGATGAATTTTGCATTGCAGGCGGTGACTGTGCCTATCTTCTGGCCGATGGCCTTAGGGCTTGCCATTGAGGCCATTCCCTTGGCAGGGGCGCGCCCGATGAGGAAATAGGGGGTGAATCCGCGGTTGAAACTCTTTTCGAGCGAGGGACTGAAACCGAGGCTGACACTTCCGGCCGACTGACGGACATAACGGCCGCCGCTCTCGCTGACCAGGCGGTCGAGAATGCGGCTGTAGGCTCCCACCGTATTCTTGACATAGGCATCGTCCTTGAGACGGCCTTCGATCTTGAAGGAGGTGACTCCGGCCCCGGCCAGTTCGGGCATTACCGACGAGCGGTTCAGATCGCGCAGCGAAAGCAGATGGCGGCCGCTGACAAGCTGACGGCCGGAGCCATCGACAAGGTCAAATGGCAGACGGCAGATCTGGGCACACTCTCCGCGGTTGGCGCTGCGGCCGGTGGTGACGAAACTTGCACGGCAGTCGCCGCTGTAGCTGACACAGAGCGCACCGTGGATGAAAGCTTCGAGCGGAGTCTGAGGCACTGCGGCATGAATTTCGGCTATCTCTTTCAGAGAGAGCTCGCGGGCAAGCACCAGGCGTGAGAAGCCAGCATCGGCCAGAAAACGGGCCTTGGCGACATCACGGATGTCGCACTGGGTGCTGGCATGAAGCTCGATGGGTGGCAGATCCATGCGCAGAAGGGCCATGTCCTGGACTATCAGGGCATCGACACCGGCACGATAGAGCTCACCGACAAGCCTTTCGACTGATCTGATCTCATCGTCATAGACAATCGTGTTGACGGTGGCATAGATCCGGGCGCCGAACCTATGGGCGAATTCTGCAGCCCGTCCTATCTCGGCCACGGAATTGGCCGCGGCCCGGCGGGCACCGTGACTCGACGCGCCGATGTAAACCGCATCGGCACCTGCCGTGACAGCGGCAATAGCGGTGTCGGCCGTGCGGGCCGGAGCAAGGAGTTCGAGAGGAGTTGCAGTTGATTTGCCCATATGGAGTCCGTTGTGTTAAATAGCGTTAAAACAGAATGTTTATATTAAACCTTAGCGCCTTTGTCGAGTCAAAAAGATATAAAACGTAATAGAATTAGCTTTTTGATTATAATGATTGCTCTGCGTCGGCTCGTGAAGAGTGGCGCAGAGCACGTTTTTTACGGTGGCGGCTGACGCAGACGGTCAGACTGTCAGCAAAGCGAAAACCCTCGCGGCGCTTTCTAATAAACGCTGCGAGGGCTGTGATTATTGCCGGAGGGTGGCATCATCCACCGATGAAGTTTTCCATCAGCGGAACGGGGTCTTATCCCTCTATGAAGCTGTCAAGAGATCTGACGGCTTCGATGCACATGCGAGAATTGTGGTAGGGACATTTCCAGAATCCGGCCTTGTCATCGGCGGTGTTGACTGAACCGTCGGCCCGGCGCGACCAGTGCCACTCGCCGGCGGGGTCCACAAGATTGTCGGCTATGTAGCGCCATGACTGCAGGGCGCGGTCGAGCTGCACGGGCTGTCCGTGGAACTGCGCGAGCCAGAGCTGCCCGATGACGTTTTCAGCCTGCACCCACCAGTGCTTGTCGTTGTCATAGTTTCCGGCGGGATGGCGCTCGTAGACCATTGACCCGTCCACGCAGCGGCCCTGAAGGGCAGCCTGGGCTATATGGGCCGTGTGGTCGAGGGTCTTGGCGGTCAACTGCGGGTCACCGATGACGTGGGCTGTCTCAAGCAGCAGCCATGAGGCTTCGATGTCATGTCCGTAGCTCTCGGCTCCGGGCTGGATGTTCCAGTCATCGTCAAAGAAGAGAGTCAGATGGTGGCTGACGGGATTTTCGATGCGGTCAAGGAAGATCTGAAGCAGATTGACGGTGGCTTCCTCTACATCGGCCACACGTGTCTCCAACGATGCCGGACATTTTTCTTTCAGCGCGCGGAGCAGGTTGGTGTAGCCTTCAAGGATGTGGAGATGGGTGTTCATGGTCTTGGAGGCGTTGGCGTCATGGTCGCTCAGGCGCATGTCGGCTATCGGCTGCCAGTCACGGGTGGTGGCCTCGATATAGCCGTTTTTCACGCGGTCGCGCGAATGGGTCTCGATGGCGTCGAAAAGCTCTGTGGCGAGGCGCAGCGACTCTTCATCACCGCAGGCGCGATAGTATTCCGCGAGACCGTAGATGATGAAGGCGATGGCGTAGAACTGCTTTTTGGTGTCGAGGGGCGATCCGTCGGCGTTGAGACTCCAGAAAGCGCCGCCGAATTCGCGGTCAATGAAGCGGTCTGCAATGTAGTTGCGCGCACGGGTGGCCGCCGCGAGATAATCGGGGTTTCCGGTGGCGAGAGCGGCTGCGGAGAATGACCAGAGGATGCGGGCATTGAGTATGGCGCCCTTGGGAGCGTCGGCATCGAGATTGTCAGAGCCGTCGCGGCGGCCATAGAAGCCTCCGCGCGGATCGGTCATCCGGTCGAGCCAGTAAGGGAGTATGTTGCAGGTCAGGTTGTCAAGCAGTTCCTGACGGAAGACTTTGAGAGTTTCCTGATTCATTTCTGAAGAGTTGATACGGGGTTCTGTATAAGAGGATGTTTAGAGGTTGTAAAAAAATAACCTCTTAGAATAGGCCGTTTCAGACTGGTTCGACGAAGCGGTCGGGATCGGCCTCGACAGGTTGCTCACGCTGGAGTTTGAGCCGGGCCACGATATCTTTCATCTCTTTGGTGCCGAGCGGATAGAGCCAGACTATGAGCATGGAGAGGAGGGCAACTCCGGCAGGGATGAAGGTCATGAGCATCCAGAGACATTCTATGGCGCTTGCGGGCTGGACTATGCTCATTACCTGGTTGGCATCGGTGCGTTCGATGTAGCCGCAGCCGCTGAGAAGCCACATGACTGCCGCGCCGCCGATGGCTCCGCCGAATTTCTGGGCCATAGAGGCCGAGGAGAAGATGAGGCCGGTAGAGGCCGAGCGGGTTTTCAGTTCGGAGTAGTCGCTGATATCGGCATACATTGACCATACGAGCGGCGCCATCACGCCTGTGAGCACCGAGATGACTATCTGGAGCAGGAGCATCATCAGCAGACCGCCGTTTGACTCAGGCGAGAGGGTGAAGAAGATCACGCTGAAGATGATGAGCAGGGCGTCGACCAGAATGAAGGTGGGTTTCTTGCCGAATCTGTTGGTGACGGGCACTGCGAGAGCCACTCCTACCATGTTGGCAACCTCGCCGACTCCGAGGAAGAGGCCGGAGTAGAAGAGAAGCGAGAGTGAGAAGATGGCTATGTGCTGTTCGCCTCCGATGATGTCGGCGAAGAAGAATGCCACAGTGGCACCGCGCACGGTGTTGAAGAGGTTGAAGCAGAGCGAGGCTCCGTTGAGAAGCCACCAGGGTTTGTTGGTCAGCAGCGCCTTGAGGTCTTTGCCGAGTGAGGCCGAGCTGACGGTGGTGAGCTGCTCGCGGGTGAAGTTGAAGCACAGGAGGAAGAGGACAAAGCAGCAGGCTGCTATCACTATCATGGCAAACTGCCAGCTGCTCTGGAGCGACATGCCCATCGAGGTGGAGAAGAACTTGCAGAGGGGATCCCAGGCGAAGAGGGCTATGAAGGAGCCTCCGTAGGCGAAGAACATGCGGAAGGATGAGAAGACGGTCTTTTCCTGCGAGTCGTCGGTCATGACTCCGAGCATGGCTCCATAGGGGACGTTGATGCCGGTGTAGACGGTCATCATGAGGATGTAGGTGACGTAGGCCCATACGAGTTTGGCTGCATAGCCCCAGTCAGGGGTGGTGAACAGGAGTATGCCGCAGATTGAGAAGGGGGCGGCCACCCACAGCAGGTAGGGGCGGTATTTGCCCCAGCGGGTCTTGGTGCGGTCGGCGACGATGCCCATCATGGGGTCAGAGACGGCGTCCCAGATGCGGGTGACGAGCAGGAGCACACCGGTGTCTACAAGACTTATGCCGAATACGTTGGCATAGAAAAACGGGAGGTAGTAGCTGAAGACTTTCCAGAACATGGACGAGGCCATGTCACCGAAGCCGTAGCCTATTTTTTCTTTTAAAGGAGCCATATCAGAATTTGAGGTAAGAAGACGTAAATGTGGGGGTTGGAGAGGTTTCGCGTCGGCCCGGAGGGGGCTGACTTCTGGAGTTTGTATTTCTTGGAGCTTGTTAAAGAACCAACCTTTTAATGCGAATTGGCCCAATCGTCAGTCAATCGGGCCAATTCGCAGGTGGGTTTTATTCGCCGAGGATCTCAAGATTGCTGTCTATCAGGCGGTTGAGAGTGCGGACCGATTCTGAGGTGGAAAGTCCGTCTTCAGGGGTGTTGAGGCAGTAGTCCACAAGGCGGTCGATGGTCGATGTGGCAACGTGCATGCGGGTGTCAGACGATGCGTAGTAGATGAATACTTTGCCGTCTTCGTCGGCGATCCAGCCGTTGGTGAAGAGGACGTTCATCACGTCGCCGATATATTCGCCGCCCACCGGAGCCATGAAGTAGCCGCCGGGCGATGCGATTTTCTTCCAGGGCTCTTCAAGCGAGGTCATGTAGAGGTAGAGGACATAACGCAGGCCTGAGGCGCAGCCGCGCACGCCGTGGGCGAGATGGAGCCAGCCTTTGGAGGTCTTGATGGGGTGCGGGCCTTCGCCGTTTTTGGTTTCCTTGATGGTGTGGTAGTAACGGCGGTCAATGATGGTCTCTTCGGTTACTTCGGCATTGGTGATGTCGTCGATGAGCGCCCAGCCGATGCCGCCGCCGCTGCCGGTGTCGATGAAGCCGTCCTGCGGGCGGGTGTAGAGGGCGTATTTGCCGTTGACAAATTCAGGGTGGAGCACTACGTTGCGCTGCTGCGACTTGCATTTCAGATCCGGGAGGCGTTCCCAGTTGATGAGGTCGCGGGTGCGGGCGATGCCGCAGGCTGCTGTGGCTGCCGAGAGATCACCGGGGCATGAGTCATCATGACGCTCTACGCAGAAGAGGCCGTAGACCCAGCCGTCTTCATGGTGGGTAAGGCGCATGTCATAGACGTTGGTGGCAGGATCTTCTGTGTCAGGCATGGTGACGGGGTGAGGCCAGAAGCGGAAGTTGTCGATGCCGTTGGGGCTTTCGGCCACTGCGAAGAATGATTTGCGGTCGTTGCCTTCGACGCGTACCATGAGGATGTATTTGCCGTTCCACTTTATGGCGCCTGAGTTGAGAGTGGCGTTGCAGCCGATGCGCTCCATGAAGTAGGGGTTGGTGGCGGGGTTGAAGTCGTATTTCCATGTCGGGGGCACCATTTCGGCTGTGATGACCGGGTTGGCATAGCGCTCGTAGACGCCGTTGCCCTGAATCGGGGTGTTGGGACGGGTGACGAGTTCCTCGTAGCGGGCAAGGACAAGATTTTTACGATAATTGAAAAGATCCATCTGTTTAGAGGCTTTTAGAGACTGTTTTTATGATTTTGTTATATGTATGACTGAGCTGTGGACCGGGAGAGAGTGGCATCAGGGGTCAGTCAACGAATATCGGTCGGGGTGTGGAGTGGAATTTCCGGAAGTCTGCTTCGGCGGGATGGCCTGTGTAGGGGACGTAGAAATGGTTGGGTTTCTCGGTCTCGATGGCGTTGCGCCAGACGCAGACGTAGGCCACGGGGATGCTGTCGATGGCCGGAAGAAGCACTCGGGTGTACCAGTCGGCGATCTCAAGGCCTTCAAGTCCGGTTTCGGTGAAGGCTGCGATCTTGCCGCGCTTGCGGGCTTCGTCGACCACGAAGGGGAGCTGCGAGCGGATGCGTCCGGTGTACTGCTCCACACCTTTTTCGCCGTCGAAGTGGTAGATGTCGGTGCCGAGAATGTCGATGTATTCGTCGCCGGGATATGTGGCGAAGTATTCCTCGCGGGTCAGGTCTTTGTCAGGAGAGTAGGCCCAGAGAACGTTGTCAACTCCCGCGGCGTCGAAGCCCCGGCGGGTGCGTTTCCACAAATCGATGTATTCCTCAGGAGTTGCACTGTCTTTGCCCCACCAGAACCATGAGCCGGAGTTTTCGTGCCAGGGGCGGAAGATTACCGGAATGGGGTTGCCGTCGGCGTCTTTGAGGGAGGCTATGAAGCGGGCCGCACGGCTGATCCAGGTGTCAAGGGTGTCGGCAAGGGCCTTGTCAGAGGCGAGCTGGCGCAGGGGGGCGGTGGATACGTCCCAGGAGTTGCCGCGCGAGGAGGGGTTGACGGGATGCCAGCTGATGGCGTTGATGCCTCCGCGGCGGTGCTGTGCTGCGATCTGCTCGGCCATGAAGGCGAAGGGCACGCCGTCGAGGTTGCGGGCAGAGTCGAGTTCGATCAGTCCGAGATCCCAGCTCATGAGTCCGGGGTACTGGCCGGTGACGTTTCTGACATCGGAGGAGTCAGCGGCATAGGCCCAGCGGTGGCCGTAGGCTGTGTCGTCGTGGTGGCCGAAGAAGAAGCGTCCGGAGGCGGATGCGGAGTCGAGGCGGGCTGCGAGCGTCTGGACGGGCGTGAGCGAGTCAGCGGGCATCTGTTCGGAGTTTGTTTTGCCGGAGCCGCAGGCTGTGAGGAGGCAGGCGGCGGCGAGGGGCAGAAGATAGTGTTTCATAAAGATAGTTTCTATTGTCTGTGGGGTGCGGGGGGCGTGATGCTTCAGCCGAGGATGACTTGGACGCTGTTGTCGGAGCCTTCGGGGCAGAGCGGTATCACGTTGCCCCGGACGGGGGTGCCGTTGACTATGATCTGTTTCACTCCGCGGCTGACGTGGGCGGGGTTGGTGACGGAGATGCGATAGCCTGCGCCACGGAAGCGGCGGCTGACTTCATAGCCGTCCCAGGAGGCGGGGATGCAGGGATCGACGACGAGTCCGTCATAGCCGGGACGTATGCCGAGGATGAACTGAGTGATGGCATACCAGTTCCAGGCGGCTGTGCCTGTGAGCCATGAGTTTTTGGCTTCTCCGGGGCGGGCGGCGTCTTTGCCGGCTGTCATCTGGCAGTAGACGTAGGGTTCCACCTTGTGGAGGTCGCTCTTGTCTTCGAGATAGGCGGGACAGATTTTCTGATAGTATTCCCAGGCGCGGTCGCCGCGGCCGAGGACGGTCTCGCCGATGATGACCCAGGGGTTGTTGTGGGCGAAGATTCCGGCGTTTTCCTTGTAGCCTGCGGGATAGGTGGAGATTTCGCCGTAGTCCATGACGTATTCGGTGAAGGCGGGGTTGTTGAGCACGATGCCGTGTTCGCAGTCGAGATATTTCTTCACTGAGTCGAGCGACTGTTCGAGCATGCCTTCCTCAAGTCCGATTCCGGCCATTGTGCACCATCCCTGCGATTCGATGAAGATTTTGCCTTCTTTGTTTTCATGAGATCCGACCTTGCGTCCGAAGTAGTCATAGGCGCGGAGGAACCATTCGCCGTCCCATCCGTGGGCTTTGACGGCTTCGACCATCGCGTCGACATGGGTGCGTGCGCGGTCTGCTTCGGCGTCGAGGCCCATGCGGCGGCAGAGTTCTTCGTAGTCGCGGCCGTAGATGACAAACTGGCCTGCGATCATGAGCGATTCGGCTTTTGAGCCTTCGGATCGGTTTTCAGTTGTCTGGAATGACTCGTTGGGGTCATTGGAGAAGCAGTTGAGGTTGAGACAGTCGTTCCAGTCCGCGCGGCCTATGAGGGGAAGCCCGTGGGGACCGAGGTTGTTGATGACGTGATCAAAGGATACTCTAAGGTGATCCATCAGCGAGACTTCTGATCCTGGCTGATTGTCAAAGGGGACCGGTTCGGAGAGGATGGAAAGGTCGCCGGTTTCCTTGATGTAGGCCACGGTTCCGAAGATGAGCCACATGGGGTCGTCGTTGAATCCGCCGCCGATGTCGTTGTTGCCTCGCTTGGTCAGGGGCTGGTACTGGTGATAGCAGCCGCCGTCGGGGAATTGGGTTGAGGCGATGTCGATGATGCGCTCGCGGGCACGTGCGGGGATCTGGTGCACGAACCCCACAAGGTCCTGGTTCGAGTCGCGGAATCCCATGCCACGGCCTATGCCGCTTTCAAAGAATGATGCTGAGCGGGAGAAGCAGAAGGTGATCATGCACTGGTATTGGTTCCAGATGTTGACCATGCGGTCGAGGCGCTCGTCGCCCGAACGGACTGAGAAGCGGCCGAGAAGTTCGTCCCAGTATGTGCGAAGTTCGGCGAAGGCTTTGTCGACTTTTTCGGTTGTGTCGAAGCGGGCCATCATGGCGCGGGCGGGGGCCTTGTTTATGATGCCTTTTGACTCCCATTTCTCGTCCTGGGGATTTTCGATGTAGCCGAGCATGAAGATGAGGTCGCGCGACTCTCCGGGGGCGAGGGTTATTTCAAGATAGTGGGATGCTATGGGCGACCATCCGTGGGCCACGGAGTTGCACGGGCGGCCTTCGATTACTGCGTCAGGCTCGTCGAAGCCGTTGTAGAGGCCTATGAATGTCTCGCGGTCGGTGTCGAAGCCGTTGACGGGGGTGTTGACGCTGTAGAACGCGTAGTGGTTGCGGCGTTCCTTGTATTCGGTTTTGTGATAGATGGTGGAGCCGTCGATCTCGACTTCACCTGTGGAGAAGTTTCGCTGGAAGTTCTCCATGTCGGTGGCTGCGTTCCACAGACACCATTCTATGAATGAAAAGAGTTTGAAGCTCTTGGGGCTGTCGGTTTTGTTGGTAAGGGTGAGCCTTGTGATTTCGGCATGTGTTTCGAGGGGCACGAAGAAGAGGGCTTTTGCTTCGAGACCGTTTTTCTCGCCTTTGATGACAGTGTAGTTCATGCCGTGGCGACACTCGTAGGCGTCGAGCGGAGTTTTGGTCGGTTTCCAACCGGGATTCCAGACGGTGTCACCGTCTTTGATGTAGAAATATCGACCGCCGGCATCCATCGGGACACCGTTGTAGCGGTAACGTGTGATACGACGGAATTTAGCGTCCTTGTAGAAGGAATATCCGCCTGCGGTGTTTGAGATGAGAGAGAAAAAGTCTTTGTTTCCGAGGTAGTTTATCCAGGGCCAGGGGGTCTTGGGCTCGGTGATCACATATTCGCGGTTAATGTCGTCGAAATAGCCGTATTTCATTTCTTTATATGGTTAGTTAGTTAAGCAGCTCTTCAGGATCAAACGATATAATAGCGGTTCAATTTGTCAGAACCACGTATGCAGTCTGAAGACTTGCAAAGGTAACTAAAAAAGGTTTCGCGGGAAATGGATAAAAAGAGGAAGAGGGTATCGGAATGTTGCCGTATAGTACCATTTTTGACACCCTCTTCCTATGATTAAGTCCGAGAGGATTATTTCAGGCTAAAATCGCCCTGGTTGAGAACGAGGGGATTGTTGAGCACGGTGTTCCACTCGCCGTTGAGGTTCCATGTAAGGAAACCGGGGCCGTTGGCATCCTGCTCATACCATCCCATGAAGAAGCTCCAGAGGGCGCTGTTTTCAAACTGTGAATCGGGGTCGAGAAGATTACCTGTTTCGGTAAGCGCGATGATCTTACTGCCGTTGACGGCTTCCTGGATCAGGTTGAAGATGGCTGACTGGTCTGACATTGCTTCTTTGTAGATGTCAGTGCCGACTATGTCGACATAGGCGTCGCCGGGATATTCCGACTGGAGTGTCTCGATGTCAGCGAGGTCCATGCCATAATTATAGTTGGCGGTCCATACCCAGATGAGGTTGTTGAGGCCATAGTCATTGGTGAGAGTGTCATGGAGCCAGATCCAGAGTTCTTTGGTCACCTCTACTCCTGAGTTGCCCCACCAGAACCATGTCCACTGGTATGCTCCAGCGGCTTCGTGGAAGGGACGGAAGAGCACGGGGATGTTGGCATCCTGGAGGAGTTTGAGATAGCCTGCGAGTTTGGCCACGTCGGCGGTGGCTACTGTGTTTTCGCGGGTGCCGGGTGTGAGGACTTTGGAGGCGTCGAAGCCTTTGACTTCTTTGGTGTCTCGGCAGGTGAGTTCGAAGTAGACTCCGGTGACGGTGTAGTTCTGTCCTGAGACAATGAGTCCGCCATTGCGCACTTTTTCGGCTGCTTCGCTGTTGAGGCGCACGCGGTATTCTCCGGCTGCGATCTGATCGGGGGTGAGGTCGAAGTATTCAGTCGATGACATAAGTCCGCCCCAGTCACTGTCTTTGAGAGAGCCCTGAGCATCGGCGGCTGCGTCCTTGAACTTGACCACGATATAGGTGCCGTCGCCGGCGTTCTGCCAGAATGTCATAGCGTCAGGCACTTCGGCTTTGTCGAGGCGAAGCGCGCCCCAGTTGCCGATTTCAGACTGACCGGCCCAGACTTCCATCGGGACGTTCCAGTGCCAGCAGACTGCGGGGATACTGCCGGCATCCCAGACGGTCTGCACGGGGGTGATGTCGCCGTAGTCGATCCAGTTGGAGGGCGATGATGCGAGGTGGATGTAGTCGAAGCCGACGATTGCGGGAAATTTGCCTGAGTTGTTCTTGATGAGGTCGCAGAAGGCAGTGCCCCATGCGACTTCACCCATAGCTCCTGAGAGCTGTTTGTTGCCATAGTTGTCAAGGAGTAACTGGTAGACTTTTTTGGCTTCGGGGGTTGCGTTGGGGTTGATGAGCGACTGCGCGAGGTTTGCGACGTTGACACCGGTGTTGGTGTTGAAGGTGATGGTCATTCCTTCGGCCATTACTTTGGGGTCGTCGCTGCGGTGGAAGGCTCCGTCGGGGATCACGAGGGTGTAGTCTGTGTATGACTGCAGGGCCACGGGGATGATCACCTGCATTCGGTTTTCAGGATTGACCACCGGTGCGAGGGTCTGGCCGTTGAGGGTGACAGGCTTGTCGGGGTTGATTTCTACAAGGTTGTTGTAGTCAAGGGTGATCCGGTCAAGCGTGTTGGCGCGGACTGTGACACCGTCGGCTATCGACACCGAGCGGTTGACCATTCCGAGGCCGTCAAGCATGTTGTAGCTGTTGTCATCGTCGTTACAGGCTGAGAGCGACATTCCGACGAGTGCAGCGATGAAGTAATATTTAAGTTTATTCATTTCAGTATCTGATTTTGGAATTCCCGCCTGCGGGCACCGGCGGCGTCCGCAGGCGGGGATCTGTCAGTCGGAGTTGATTATTCGATGGTTACTTTGTTGAGGATATAGCCCTGACCTGAGAGGACGAGACCGCCGTTGGCCACAAAGTCGTCAATGATCGCCTGGGTCATGGTGACTTCGAGAAGATTGTTTTCAGGCTGGTCGATCTGGCTGTAGACATCGTCCGGGAGGTTACCCCAGCCCTGTCCGTGACGGACTGAGACGCACCACCATTCGCCGGGCGCTACGGTCGGGGTCATGTAGAAGCGGAGGATCTGACCGGGTTTGACTGCAGACCAGTCATAGTTGTCCCAGGCGAGGTCCTGGTTGCCGCCCCATGCGCCGCAGTCCCATGAGCCGGACCAGATGGTGGTTTCGAGTGAGATTTCCCATTCGATGTCTACCTTGTTGAGAACAAACTGAGATCCGGTGATGATAAGACCGCCGTTGGCAACGATGTCAGCAAGGACTTCCTTGGTAAGGACTACTGAGAGGACTCCGTTTTCAGGATTTTCATACTGGCCGGGGATCGGGTCGGGCAGACTGCCCCAGCCATCGCCGTGACGGAGCGATACGCACCACCATTCGCCTTCGGCTACGGTGGGAGTCATGTAGAGGGTCAGGATTGCGCCTTCGGGCACCTGGCTCCAGTCATAGCCGTCCCAGGCGAGATCCTGATTGCCGCCCCAGCCCGTGTTTTCCCACATGCCTGACCAGATTGTCATGCCTACGTGAGTTGCGGGGATGACTGCGATGTCATATGAGATCGAGCCGTTTGACGACAGGAGGGTAAAGTTAGAGTTCTTGCCGGCTGATCCGGGCACCTGGATGATGAGGGATGTGCCGTTGAGAATGTATTGCACGTTCTGGCCGTTGACCTGCACGCCGGTGAGTTTGTCGGCATTGGCGATAGTTACGACGAATGTCTCGCCTGCGCGGATTTCAACGTCTTCGCCGGGAAGGGCTGTCGCATAAGCGCATTCAGGGGCTGAGAGTTCTATGCTGCCGACTTCAACGGTCTCGCCGTTGGTGAGGGTGAGGGTCACGTCATTGGCTCCGGCCGCGAGGGTGGCGGGTACTATTACTGAGAATTCAGTGGCGGTGGGGTTCTTCACTTCTACAGTGGCTGCTGAGGCGAAGGTGATCGAGGCTACGTTCTGGAGGTTGCGTCCCTTGACGGTGAGGGTGCCGGCGAGGGCTGCGGGAACGGGGTCGAAGCCTACGGCCTCAGGCTTGAGGGTGGAGACCTCAACTTCAACGGTGGCTCCGGAGGCTGTGTTGAGCACGAGGTTGCCCGACCGGGCGCCTGCGGGAACAACGAGGGTGATCTCTGTGGCCGACTGTGTTTCGGGGGCTACGGCATCTTCAACGTTGGGGAAGAGCACGTCGGTGATCAGCTCCATGTTGAGACCTTTGAGTTTGATGACGTCGCCGGCCCAGATGTCTGCGGCGGGTTCTGCCACTACGTCCTCAGGCACTGCGACACCGATTGTGGCTACGGCTACCTCTACGCCAGATGCGGGGATCATGCGGATGGTACCGTCAGAGACGTTGGCGGGGAGGACGAATGTGAGTTCGGTGCCTTCGTCGTTGACGGTGAACTCAACGTCGTCGCCGTTAGGCATCACGATGCGGGTTGCGAGGCTGAGGTCTGTACCGGTTACGGTTACGGTGTTGCCGGGCTTGACGTCGGTGAGGTCAAGGACTTTTTCAACGGCCGGGAGGACAACTGTCAATTCTTCGTCAGAGTAGATCCAGTTAGGCATTTCTTCAGCTGCATCGCTGAGAATGATCTTGCCTGACTGGGCTTCGGCGGGAACGACGAGTTTGATTTCGGAACGTGACTGGGCAAGGAAATCATCTTCACTTACGGCAACATCCTTGCTGAATATCACTTCGTGGATAAGATTGAGGTAATCTCCTGCAATGGTGATCTCATCACCCGGCCTTGCTTCAAGCGGAGAGATGCTTTCGATAGATATCGGTTCAGTGAAAGAGATTGGAGTTTTGGTAGTGATGGAACCTTTGGCATGCTTAAGAGTCACCAGTCCAGGTTCTGCATCCTGCGGCACGATAATTCGGATTTCGTTGTCCGAAATGATCTTTATATCTGTTATTTCACCGGATCCAGGAATCAGGACTGCCTGAATCTGCTTCAATCCTGAACCGAGGAAGCGCAGTTCGCCTCCACGTGCTACGGGACACGGGCCGAATACATTAAGAGATACGCCTCCCACATATTGGTTGGTGTTGAGGTCATTGTCATCGTCACAAGATGTAAATGTGACACCTGACAGCATCAATGCACCAGCCATTAGCAATGCTGAGAATTTATATTTGAAGTTCATTGTTATTCGTGTATTAAAGTCAGCGAATTAATTATTCGGAACAAGGCGGATGTTATCAATGGCGATATAGATCTGACTTGTCAGCTCCGAAGTCTGCGAGCCGGCATATACAATAAATGTAAGACCGGAGAATGATTCTGCGCTCAACGGAACTTTAGGGGTATCCGCATAACGGGTGAAGACAAAGTTTGAGAGCGGGATAGACACTGTGGTCCAACGGCCACCGGTGTCATAAGATCCTGTTGTGCTCCAGGGGCTCCAGAGAGCTCTCGAGTTGTCATCACTGCCGATATAAGAGTTGGTCGGATTATCCTCCATGTTGACCTCGGCATAAGAAGTAAAGATACAGTTCAGAGCGACACCGGTCCAAGGTTTAGAAGAAGGAATGCAGACCTCAAACTTAAGAGTATAGTCCTGCCAGTTTGTCGGATCAAAATCGTCGCCGAGCATTGTGCTCAGTTCCGGATGTCCGTCAGTCACATTAGGCCAGTAGTTGAACGATACAGCATCTTCATCAGGCCAATCTGCGTTGGTCATTGATTCCTTATTGAAAAGGATATAGTTGCCGTCAAGAGGTTCTATTCCATCTACAGCACCAGTCTGCAGGACATCTGCGCCCGAACGCCAACCGTTGCCTATTGCGAGACCATTGACACCGTCCCAGTCGAAGAGCATACCACGAGTGTCACGATAGTGCAAAGAACTCTGTCCTGTTCCATAGATTGATGTTACTGAAATAGAACCTTCAAGGTCAGCATTATCAGGAACGATGACGTTGAAAGAGTTTTTGGTAATATTCGAAACCTCCTCAGCCTTGACATTGCCGGGGAAAGTGGCGTACAACGGCACGTTAGGATCGTCAATGAAGAAGTCGCCATAGATTGTGATTTCCTCTCCGGGTTTTGCCCACTCATTTGAGACGGAAGTAATTACCGGTTTCGGAACAAGGACTTTGAAGTCATATTCAGTGGTCTTTCCGGCCTTGTTGACCATATAGATCTTATTTGTCACTTCCTCAGGAATACCGCCGGGGATAGCGACAATAAAGGTATGGTCTGTCAGATAGCTCGTGTTCAGGACCGCTTTCTGGTCATTGAAATAAATTTCATTGATGCTGCGAAGATTGTCACCGACAAGACAGATGACGCTCTCCATGTATGCTGCTTCGATAAGAGAGTCAGCCGATTCCACTGAAGCCATACGGACATATTTGACAACCGGTGTTCCACCCGTAGCTTCAAATTTATCAGGCTGATCCTCGCATGAAGTGAGGGCGAAGCCCAAGACTCCAGACAGCAGGATTATCGAAGATAAATATTTATTTAATTTCATGTCTTGATATACTGGTTAGGGGGTATTAATAGGAATATTCTGAACGGACATCCACACGAATCGGATCTTTCATCAGCGAGGGATTGAATACGATATCGGTTTCGGGCAGAGGAAGAGTGTATTTCGACTTGTCGACTGTAATGTTGGGTTCCATTTCATCTGCGTAGCGTACCGAAGAAGTGACTTCCCAGCGGCCTGTTTCATAATATGTCTTATAGAGGTCATCAAGTCCGTAATAAGTAGATCTGCGCTGGCTTTCAAGCTCACGGCTGCAAGCTGCGGCATCGTAATAGCTGCGACGTACGTAGTCAAACCAACGGTCACCTTCAAAAGCGAGTTCCAGACGGCGCTCTTTCCAGACATCATCAAACGAAACGGAAGCAGGACGAATTGCACCGTGGACGGCGCGTGAGCGCACAGCATAAAAAGCATCAATTGCCGATGCATCGGAAGTCGAAGAGTTATTGCCTATTACAGCCTCGGCATAGATGAGATAAATATCTGAAAGACGGAGCAGATGGGTTGCAAGACCGTTGGCCTGTTCCTGCGGATAATAGCCGAGGCCCTGATAGTGATCCTCCGAGTTTCCATAGAGGTGTTTAACCTGATTTGCTCCGGTTCCGGAGTTCAGCTGATATGTTTTACCGGGAGCATACTCTTCATCATAGAGGAACCGCAGATAGTCAAAACCGCCTTTATTGCGCCAGAACTGGGAATAGACATCACCAGGCATCATCATAGTGGCTTTGCGGCGGGTATCGGCAGAGGGGTTCTGCTCAGGCGAACGCAGAGGGCTCACGCCGAATGCCTCCTGAAGATCGACAGAAGGAACTGTCCAGTCACCCCAGCACTGTCCGTAGCTGTCAAAACCGTTCATACCGACCTCCTGCTGCAAATAGTTGTTGGCAGTCCAAGGATCGCGCGAACCATACCAGGCAAGAGTAATCAAGGCTTCCTCATTCTTATTAAATTCAAGTTTGAAGTTGTCCTCATAGTTAGAGAGCAGACTGCGGCCGGAGTTGTCAATGACATCTTTTGCATAACGGGCGGCGGCATCAAGATCATCCTGATTGCGGCTGCCATCCATACCAAGGCCTGAACGGGTCAGAAGAACTTTTGCCAACAGGCCTTCAGCAGAATAATAGTCAATGCGACCGGGTTCATATTTTTTGCCCTCAAGGAGTCTAAGAGCCTCTTCAAGTGTCATCACAATATATTCGTAAATATCCTGACGGTCCACTTTAGGCTTTGTATTCGAGATGCCGGCACCGATTTCCGAACCGTTGTCATGAACCAAAGGCACATCGCCCCAAAGTCTGACAATATAGAAATAAGCAAGTGCTTTCAGGGTCAGAGCCTCACCCATAGCGCGTTCCTTGGCATAGCTGGAAGCGTTTGCGCCTTTCAGGAGTCCGTAGACGGTGTTGCAGTGCGCATTAGTCTGCCAAAGGGCTTCCGAGCAGGATCTGATTTTCGCATGGCTTCCATCAACAGAGAAGAGAACGAATGGAGCATTGTCACCGCTTTCGTGACAGTTGCCGGCAAGGTCTTCCGTGATATGATAAAGCTGCTGAAGCATGTCGTTCCAAGGCATAGAATAAAGATAGTTGACACCCTGGGCACATTCTTCATCACTCTGATAGAACTGGTCTACAACATAGCCGTCTTCTTTCGGACGGTCAAGGAAATCCTCACATGAAGAGAAGCCGAGTCCCATCAAGGCAACAGGAATGCAATATTTTAAATTTGATATTTTCATGATTTGGAATCTGAGAAGTTAGAATGATACGTTTAAGCCGAATGAATAGACTGTCGGCGAAGGATAACGACCATTGTCAAGTCCATAAACATTGGCAGATGACGAGCTTGCACCGATTTCAGGATCATAACCTTTATATTTGGTAAAGGTGTGAAGATTCTGCAGATTGCAATAGACTCTCAGGTTTTCGAGTCTCATTTTGCGAATCAGTCTGGATGGGAAAGTATAACCTAAAGTAATGTTCTTGATTCTGATATAGGAACCGTCTTCTATATAGCGGTCGGAGATGCGGTCGTTTGCGTTAGGATTACCAGTTGTAAGACGCGGTATTTTAGTCTTGTAGTTTTCCACGCGAACATTGGTGATATCATCATACCAATACTGTCCGTCAGGATAAACCTTGGTCGGGTCAATGGGCACGAGCTTGGCACGGTCGTTGACAACAGCCAGCTGATTTCCCCACGAAGAAGTCATTTTTGTAAGATTCTTCGACATATAGTTCATCACCTTGTTGCCATATGAGCCGTTGAGGAAAATCGAAAGGTCGAAATCCTTATATCTGAATGTGTTTGTCCAGCCGAAAGTAAATTTAGGCATGGGAGAGCCAATATCAGTACGGTCATAAGCATCAATTATGCCATCGGGCCTGCCCTCAGGACCGCTGATATCCTTGAATTTGATGTCGCCGGGCCATACGGTCTGATTTCTGTTGAAAACTCCGTTTGTCGGATAGGCGGCAGGCTTCGGAGAGTTCTGAATATCTTCAAGATCGCGATATACTCCGTCGGTTACATAACCGAAGAAATTGTAAAGAGATTTGCCTACTACCGAGCGGGCTACTTCATCAGACCACTGGCCATAGCCCATGATGACCGATGCATCACTGCCGTCGATCTTGACAAGTTTATTCCGGTTGAACGAAATCACAAAATCCGATCCCCATGAAAAATCCTTGGTTTCAACCGGACGGGTATTAAGTGTGATTTCAAGACCCTGATTGCGGATGTCGCCGTAGTTGCCCCAAGGTGCTCCAAGTTGAGAAGATTCGTTTCCGTTTGTTCCCATATAGGTCGGAAGCTGCTGCTGCATGAGCATATCCTTGGATTCCTTGGTATAGAGGTCGAGAATGAGGTCAATGCGATTATTCAGGAAGGAAAGATCAAGACCGATATTCCACTGTTCCTGAGATTCCCATTTGATATTCGGATTGGCGATCTGAGTAGGACGATAGCTGACTCCAAGACCGGTCATGATGCGTGAGCTGAGAGGAGATCCCCACAGATAACCCTGATTTCCGGCATTACCGGTCTGACCCCAGCCAAGACGGAGTTTACCGTTGTTGAACCAGTCGGATATACCGGCGAAGAATTTTTCATTGCTGAAACGCCATGCACCGGCTACTGAGTGGAATCCGGCCCAACGGTTGTTGGGGCCGAAGTTTGAAGATCCATCGTAACGATATGTATAAGTCAGCATATAGCGGCCGTCCCAGTTAAGAGTCTCGCGGGTGAAGAATGAAGCCATAGCGCTTGAACCGTAACCATTTGTAAAGGCTTGTGTTCCGGTTCCGAGATATGGATTATGTACAAGGTCATTGGGGAGGCGGGTATTGGAGATTCGGGTATCCTCATATTTGGATTCCCAACATTCCTGACCAAGCATTATCGAATAGTTGAGCAGACTGATCTTGTCGCTCCATGTAAGGTAGTTCTTTACCTGCCAGAAAGTATATTTACTACGCGACATCGCCGCAGAGTTCTCATCGCGCTTCCAGGAACCGAGGTCGATCACCGGTTTGTAAGTCTGTGCTTTTACCCAGTTGATATCATAGCCAAATTCAGAGTGCCACACGAGTTGCTTTACAGGCTGAATTTCCAAGAAGAAATTGCCGTTGAGTTTCTGACGGCCAAGTTTGATTTCATCAAGCATCGCGATTGCTACTGGATTGGGATTGGTCTGACCTTCGCGCACAATGGTCGCATAGCTTCCGTCGATATTATAGATAGGTATATCCGGATTGGTTGTAAGCGAATAGTTGACAATACCGCTTTCAGAATCTGCAAGTTTCAGATTTTCATCGGTATTGGCATAGTTGGCTGACAAACCGACTTTAAGCCATGATTTCAGCTGAGAGTCAAGGTTTACACGGAATGAATAGCGCGAAAAATCAGAGCCGATGATTGTTCCTTCCTGATCCATGAATGATCCGGAAATATAATACTGTACTTTTTCAGTACCTCCCTGTACACCGACCTGATGCTGATGCTGGAGTGCGGTGCGGAAGATTGCATCCTGCCAGTTTGTACCTTTTCCGAGCAGTGAAGGATCTGAAAGATAAGGGTCTGATTTTGCCTGACCGTCAGCGACAAAATCATTAAAGTATTCAGCGTATTCACGCAGATTCATGATGTCGAGACGCTCGTTCTGGCGCTGCCATGCGACCATGCCGTCATATGTGAACTTGGCTTCGCCGGCTTTACCGCGCTTGGTGGTGATGAGCACAACACCGTTGGCTCCCTGTGCACCATATATGGCGGTTGCAGAGGCGTCTTTGAGGATTTCCATCGAGACAATGTCTGAGGGGTTGATAGTGGAAAGAGGAGATACCGATGTGACATCGCCGTTCCCAAGAGCATCTCCAAGACCCAGCTGGTGACCGCTTGAACCGCCTGCAGACTGGACAATCACGCCGTCAATAACGTAGAGTGGCTCTGCGTTGGCGTTAATGGTGGCCTGACCGCGGACACGGATAGAACTTGACGAACCGGGGGCACCTGATGTGGTCACAGCTGATACACCGGAAGCACGTCCCTGAAAAGACTGGTCGATATTGGTAATGACAGAGCCTTTGATCGCATTTTCGCCAAGCGAGGTTGACGCGCCGGCGAGGTCGCTCTTTTTCATTGTACCGTAACCTACCACTACGACTTCGTCGAGAAGTTCTGAGTCATCTTCAAGGGTGACGGTGAGGTCGGTGCGCCCGTTGAGCGCTACTTCCTGGGATTTCATTCCCACGTAAGATACTATGAGAACGGACTTTGTCGACTTCACTTTGAGTGCGAAGTCGCCGTCGATACCGGTGGCGGTACCGTTGGCGGTGTTGCCCTTCTCTTGCACTGTCGCGCCGATAAGCGGTTCGCCCGACTTATCCTGCACGATACCTTTAACTGAGACCTGGGCGACGGCGGAGAGCATGAAGCATAGCATCAATGCCGTCAGCAGACCTCTAAGGCCAAAATTTTTACTTTTCATATTGCAATTTTAAGGTAAGAGATATTGGTTTTAGAGTTAATGAATGCGTTTATATGTGGTTTACTTTTCACTACGATATGGCAAATGTAGTGCAAAGTCGGCGATGCGACTTACACTTTTTTATCACCTACTAACACTTTTTTGCAAAGAATCGATATTTGCGTTAAAATATGATACTATTTTAACATAAACTGCGTTAAAAACATTCTGTGTACTATGTACAATAAGCTGATTTACAGACGTTCGTTGATGCTACGGATGATGGCTACGGTGGTGGAGTCGGTGTCGAAGACCGAGTTGAGGCCCTGGGCTTCCTGGGCGGGGTCGCCGGTGTAGTCGTCGCCGGGCTGCCAGGTTTCATGAGCGGGGCGCGCTGTGCCTCCCCAGCCCCAGAAGTTGAGGCCTGCGAGGCGGCCGCCGTCGGCTACTTCGTTGAACACATATTTATAATAGCGGTCACGGCCTGTGACGGGCGATCCGGGGGTTATGGCCATGCCGTCGCGGGGGTAGCCGAATTCTTCAAGCACGAGGGGTTTGAGTTTCGAGCGGTCGCCGCCGGCGAGGGCTGCGAGGGCGTGGTGGTGGGCGGCGATATAAGCGTCGGTGTTGGCTATGGCTGTGTCGACGCTGTCAGTGAGTGTTTCGGGGCGCACCCAGCTCCAGTTGTAGGGCCAGATATGGATGGTGGCATAGTCTACGTTGGGGCCCGAGTGGATTTCCGACCAAAGGTCTATGGAGTTTTCGCATCCCCAGGAGCCTTCGCTGCCTATGGAGACGAGGTGGTTGGGGTCGATGCTTTTGATCAGTCCGGCTGTCTCGGCGATCCATTCGGCGAAGGGGCGCATGCTTTCCTGGGCGAAGGGGCGCGGTTCGTTGGCTATCTGCCAGGCCATGATGGCCGGTGACTGCGAGTAGGGGCGGCCGGTGACGGTGTTCTGACGGCCTACAATATTGCGCACGTGGGCGGCGGCAAGGGCTTTGGCTGAGTCGTTGCGCACGAAGTTGGCGGCATAGGCCATGTAGGCCGGATAGCCTGCGTCGGCGGGGTTTACGGCTTCGCCGGCTCCGGACCATTCGAGGTAGGTGGAGAAGCCTCCGCTCCATTCCCAGGCGTTGTTGAGATAGATGACGGCTTTCATGCCACGCTTTTCGAGGTCGGCTATGAGGTAGTCGAGACCGCGCAGGAGGGTGTCGTTATAGACTCCGGGCGCTGTCTGCATTACGGGTTCTATGTGGGAGGCGAGACCTTCGCGGCCGTCGCCGCCGGCAAGGATGCGGAGGTTGCTGACGCCAAGCTGCTGCAGGCTGTCGAGTTCGCGGGCGAGACGCTCGCGGTTGCCTCCGCGTCCTTCCGAGGCAAGTATGGCGCCATACCAGAAGTTGGTGCCTACGTAGCGGTAGGCCGAGTCACCGATGTAGAATTGTCCGTCACGGACTGTCACAAATGCGGTGTCGGCCTCGGCAGAGGCCGATGAGTTTCCGGTCCCGCCTGAGCAGGAGAAGAATGCAGATCCGAGGAGTGAGAGGAGGGCGGAAATCATCAGGCTTCTATAATGTTTCATGCGGTTTAAATTTTTGCAGCCTCTGAGCGGCTGCGGGTCAGTGGAATTGTTAGAGGTTGTATCGGTTTGTATCTTTTCGGTTCTGCAGGGGGGAGACAGTTCTCTTGCAGAGGTTTATTTTTCGGTAAGGTTACATGCGCGGCGGGCGTCGTCCCAGTCATCTGAACGGAAGGGGATGAGCGGCATTCCGTTCATGTCTTTCAGCGTTCCGATTGCAAAGTTGTTGAAGCAGTAGCGCACGGCTTTTATGTCTTTGACCTTGTCGGAGCTTACGGTTACGGTGTGGAGATTCCAGTCTTCCGATGCTTTTGCAGGATAGAAGATGCGGTCATCGCCTGCTACCTCGAAGCCCTGGAGATCCATGTTGGGGTTTAGTCCGGCATCGGCGTTGTTGAAGCTGACCACTGCCTTGTCGCCCTGCAGATCGACAGCTTTGAACGAGGGATAGGTCGAAGGTATGCCCTTTATGCCGTATGTGCGGTTTGCGGCCATGAAGGCCAGGCGCTCCCCTATTTCCTGCTTGCGGCGGGCATGGATGTCTTCAAGTTCGAAGGGATACATGAGGTCTGTGGTGCAGACAATGCCGCTGTTGGGGGTGATCTCGGCGGCTTTGTGCTGACATTCGCGGAAGAGGGCCGCGGCGGTTTCCTCGCCGTTGCCGTATTTCCAGCCCGGAAGTTCCACGAAATAGAATGGCAGCTCTCCGAGGCCCCATTCATCGCGCCAGATCTTGACCATGTCACGCTGGTGAGAGGGATATTCCTTATGGCGGCCTACGTTTGACTCGCCCTGGTTCCAGAGAAAGCCTTTGATCGTGTAGCCGATCACGGGGTGCAGCATGGCATTGTACATCACGTTGATGCGCTCATATTCCTTAAGCACTGAGTCGGGCTGAGTCTTTTCTTTGGCGACATCCCAGTCGGAATACTCGTCAAGTTTCCATTTAGGCATCCAGCCCTCCACCTTAGAGCCGCCGTAGGCGCAGCTGATGATGCCGACGGGCACATCGAGGATATCGGTCAGCGAGGTGGCAAAGAAATATGCGAGGGCCGAGAAATCAGGTGCGTTTTCAGGACGCGACAACTGCCACTTGCCTTCCACGCGGTCTTCGGGAGTATAGGAGCCCCGCTTGGGGACGGTGGCCATTCTTATGCCCGGATATTTGCCTGAGTAGGCTATGGCCTGGGCGGCCCCTTCTACCGGCTGACACCAGAATCCGCGCAGGGGCATCTCCATGTTCGACTGGCCGGAGCAGAACCAGACTTCGCCGATGAGCACATTGTCGATCTTCGCCGGCGCTTTCCCGTCGTCGAAACTTACGCTTTGCGGTGTGAACGATGCCGCCGGGGTGGCCACGCTGACTTCCCAGCGGCCGGTCTTGCCATCGGCCTTGGCCTTGTAGGCTTTGCCCCCGTTCCATGAAGGAGTGACGGTCACGGTACGGCCCGGATCGGCCCAGCCCCACAGTCTGGCCATCGAGTTCTGCTGGAAGACGGCGTTGTCACTGATGATGTCGGGGAGCTCTACTGCGAGCGCGCTGCCGGCAAATGCCGAAAGAAGAATCGCGCTTGCCAGACGGTTTTTCAAAATGCCCATAGTGCTTTATGACGGTTTGACGGTTGTCTGATTTTATATATTCCTTACTTATTTTGAATAGCGGCTGTTGCGCTCACCGACGGTCTTGCGGGCGAGCTTTGCCCACTCTTTGAGATCTTCTTCTTTCCACTCCAGACCGTTGTCAGAGGCCGAAGCCGAGATCATCGAGCAGGTTTCGTTCTTGTCTGCGATGTCCCACATCAGCACCGAGATATTGTTTCGGTCGGCGAAATCCATCCACTGCTGCCACGATTCATAGTCGATCGGGCCATCGCCGGTGTGGTCCATCGAGCCGCATTCCGAAATGATCAGCGGCAGACCGGCATCAAGAGCCTTCTGAGCCTTCTCGCGGTTCCAGTCCTTATGGGTCCCGGCGTAGTAGTGGAGCGAATAGAGCAGGTTCGGAGCATCGACCGGATCTTCAGCGGCAATGTCCACGTCCTGGTCCCATTTGGGAGTGCCTACGATCACCACCGCATTGGGGGCGTTCTTGCGGATCACGGGAATCACCTCCTCGGCATAGTTCTTGATTTCCTGCCAGGGGATGTCGAGCGGCTCGTTCCAGATCTCATACAGTATGTTAGGGGTGTCACCGTACTTTTCTGTGATCACGGTGAAGAATTTCTTTGCGTCCTCCAGTGTGTTATTGTGCGAATGCCAGTCGCAGATGATATACATATCGTTTGCAATGGCCGCATCGATCACTTTCATGGCAAGGTTCACGGCATTTACAGAATCGAGGGAATAACCGTTGACACAGTCGCCTGAGGGATGTGCGCCGATAGCCGCACGGGTGATGTTGGCACCCCAGTTTTCCTTGAGCGCACGGACTGTCCCTTCATTGTAGAATCGGCCCCAGTTGCAGTGCCAGCCGAGCGAGGGCCCGTTGAGCACCATAGTGTCGCCTGCCTGGTTCAGAAGAGCCGTTCCGCTGACGTGGAGGGGGCTGACAAATGCCGATGTGCTGTCATTGTCTGTCGATTCGCTTTTTGCAGCAGTGCCTCCGCAACCCACCAGAGCGGAGAGCACTACTGCGGAAATAAATGTAGTAAATAATGTTTTCATACTTGAATAGTGATTCTTTATGGTTTGTGGAGCTTTGATTTATCATTATATCAAGGAGCCGGATCTCAGACAAGCATCTTGTGATGCTGATAGATCTCGCGGAACACCTTGGGGGAATTGCCTTTCTTCTTTTTGAATATACGGTTGAAGTTAGAGACGTTGTTGAAACCGCACTCATAACAGATCTCGGCAACAGACGTGGTCGAGTCGACGAGCTGACGGGAGGCATGGCCCAGACGGATGTCGATCACATAGTCTGAAATCGAGCGCCCGGTGCGCAGCTTGAAAAAGCGGCTGAATGCCGTGGGAGTCATTCCCACCAGATCTGCCAGGTCGTTCAGGCGTATGTCTTCTTTATAATGTTTGTTGATATGGTCCTGCACTTTCTGCACCCTACGGCTGTCGCCCGTCGGCTTGAGCGAGGCGAACGACGAGCTTGACAGCTTGCGGTAATGTCCGCCCTCGGCAAGTTCATAGAGAATCGACATCAGTTCGAGCATCCGGTAAAAACCTGATTCGATCTTGGTCAGATTGTCAAGTTTATGATAGACCTTCATGATGCTTTCCACTGTAAAGGCTATGCCGTTGGAACTGAGATCAAGCATCCGGCGGATGCTTGAAAGCTGGGTCTTGGCGAGAAACGACGAGCCAAAAAGGTCCGATGAAAATTGTATTGTTATCTCACGTATCTTGTCACTCATACACTCATGCTGCTCCCAGCCGTGTTCGATTCCGTTGCCGATAAGCACCAGGTCATACATCCCAAGTCTCTCTATGGAATCACCCACAACCCTACGCGCTCCGTCACAATTTGAAACAAAGTTCAGCTCATACTCCTCATGGCGGTGAATGGGGTATGTAAATCTGTCTTTATATCTGTCTATTAGATAGAAGCAATCTTTTTCAGACAGCGGCGTGATTTCGGTTATGATCTTGTTCATGGTCGAGACTCTATGTAGAAATAACAATAAGGCAGGTAAATCCTTTTGTCCGATTCAGGTTTTTAAAGGTTTGATCACAAAGATAAACATTATTTTGATTATATTGCATAAAAATGTTACAAAGATGCTCAATTTGACTATTTTTGACACTTATTTGTTAAAAAAGTATCAATAATTCATATGCGAGAACATAATTTTAGCACCTACGAGGCAAAACGTGCACAAACAAGCACATAAACGCACCCTCCGCCGGTCTCACCCCATATTCCGGACTCGCCCGCCACAGACAGCCATAATGCAACAGATCGCTATAATATAGGTATATATACATTAATTAAATAGCCGAAAATTTGTTATTGCCGCCGTGATGTCGTACTTTTGTAGAGTTTTAGCGCTATCAATCTATCACAACTAACTAAAATGAAGAATTTCCTCATCTCGTTTCTCGGTGCGCTTGCAGGTATCTGGTTCTCCCTCTTCCTTGCTGTCATCGGCATTTTCATAGTCATAGCAGCCGCTATGGCATCGTCAGGCGGCAACACCACAGTCAACGTCAGCAACAACTCCGTGCTCTGCGTCGATCTCTCAGGAACCATCTATGACCGTGCCCCGAAAATCGACATCCGGGAAGCAATCCGCGGTGGAGGACTTGAAAAAAACGCCCAGGTGCTCGCCGACATCACCGGAGCAGTCACCGCAGCAGCCTCCGATGACCGCATTGAAGGCATAGTCATGAACTGCAGCGGCGTATCAGCCGGAATCGCTCAGCTTACCGCCATCATCGAAGCACTGAAAGACTTCAAGAAGAATGCCCCTGAGAAATGGATCTACGCATATGCCGACGCATATGCCCAGGGCGACTACTATGTGGCATCGGTGGCCGACAGTGTCTTCATCAACCCCGTCGGAATGGTAGAAATCAGCGGCCTCAGCCTTTCATCGCTTTACTACAAGAGACTGCTTGACAAACTCGGAGTCGACATGCAGGTAGTGAAAGTCGGCACCTACAAAAGCGCCGTCGAACCTTATCTCCTCGACAGAATGAGCGACCCGGCTCGCGAACAGGCGCAACTCTTCCTCAAAAACATCTGGAACGACATCTGCACCACCATCGCCGATGCCCGCGGAGTCACCGTTGCCGATGTCAACAAATGGGCCGATGATTTTGTGTTTACAAAAGACGCCTCCACATATAAAGACCTCAAAATCGTCGACGGACTCCTCTACCGCCACGAATTCGACCGTAAGATCGCCAACCTCACCGGATGCGACAAAATAAAAGACATAAAAACCATAACCACAGCCCAGTATGCCAAAGTCGCCGACACCGGCAAGGTGGGCAGCGGCAAAGGCGCCAACATTGCCGTGCTCTATGCCACAGGCGAGATTACCGATAACAGCGACAACGGCATCGTAGCCTCGGAGCTGGTGCCCGAAATCCTTGAACTCGCTGAAGATGATAACATCGACGGTCTCATCATGTATGTAAACTCTCCCGGCGGAAGCGCCTTCGCATCCGAACAGATATGGGAAGCGCTTGAACAATACAAGAAGCTGACCGGCAATCCCTTCTACGTCTCTATGGCTGACTATGCCGCCTCCGGAGGTTACTACATCAGCTGCGGAGCCGACCGCATATTCGCCCAGCCCGTCACTCTCACCGGATCAATAGGCATCTTCGGAATGATCCCCGACATAAGCGGGCTCGTGAATGACAAGATCGGCATCGGCGTATCAACCGTCACCACCAACCCCAACAGCAACTTCCCTACCATCCTTGAACCGATGACCGAAGCACAGAAAGCCTCCATGCAGGCCTATGTCAACAGAGGATATGAGCTCTTCACCTCACGTTGCGCCGAAGGCCGCGGCATGTCGCAGGACTCAATCAAGGCAATCGGCGAAGGCCGCGTGTGGGACGGAACCGAAGCCCTGAAACTCGGCCTGGTCGACGAACTCGGAGGTCTTGACACGGCATTGGCGGCAATGGCCAGGCAGCTCAACGTAGAGTCATACACTGTCCACTCCTACCCCGTGGCCAAAGACAAATGGTATGACCTGCTCCTTGAAGCCGGAATCGAAGACATCAAGGCTGCCATCATGCGCCAGGAGCTCGGCGAAATGTGCTCACTCTATGACGCTATCCGCCAGGTCAAAGGCATGTCGGTGCTCCAGTGCCGCATGGAATTCACAAAAGTGAATCTCTGAAACAACCTCTAAAAAACAATTATTCAGTGGCCCGCAACAAACTTCTATCAATGCTCCTGCTCTATCCGATCTCGAAACTCTACGGGATCGGAATGGTGGTGCGCAACAAAATGTTTGACTACGGCGTTCTGAAGCAGCAGGAATTTGACATCCCGATCGTAGTCGTCGGAAACCTCGCAATGGGAGGCACCGGAAAGACTCCCCACGTCGAATACATAGTCGAATCACTATTGGGGAAATACAACATCGGTGTGCTCTCACGCGGCTACCGGCGCGCCACCAAAGGCTTCGTCCTCGCCTCTCCACAGTCACGCCCTGAGGACATCGGCGATGAATCCTATCAGATCTACCGCAAATTCGGCCCGGACATCACTGTCGCTGTCTGCGAAAAACGCTCAGAAGGCATCCGCCAGATGCGAGAGATCAACCCCGACCTCAACATGATTATCCTTGACGACGCCTTCCAGCACCGCTACGTCAAACCATCCGTATCCGTCATCCTGACCGAATACAACCGCCCCATCTTCAATGACAAGATTCTCCCCTACGGGCGCCTGCGGGAATCGGCCCGCGCTCTCAACCGGGCCGACATAGTGGTAGTGACCAAATGTCCGATCGACATGAAGCCGATGCACTACCGGCTTTTCGAAGAGAACCTCAAGCTCTTCCCTTTCCAGAAACTCTACTTCTCGCGCTACAACTACGGACATCTCGTGCCCATATTCCCCGAAGAGACCGCTGACATCCCGGCCCTTGACTGCCAGAAAGCCGACACGGCGATCCTCGTCATCACCGGAGTGGCCAACCCCAAGCCATTTGTCCGCTTCCTCCGCCGCCACAAAGCCAAGGTCAAGCTCAAACGCTTCACCGACCACCACAATTTCACGGCCTCTGACATGGATGACATCACCCGCCTCTTCGACGAACTGTCATCCGACAACAAATTCATCGTCACCACCGAGAAAGATGCCGTGCGCATACTCAACAACCCCTATTTCCCCCACCGCCTCAAAAGGTCAATCTTCTACGTACCCATCAAAGTAGAATTCATTGACCGCGGAGAGACCGAATTTACAGCCGGAATAGAAAAAACCATCCGTGACTCACGTTTGTTTAAATCCTGAGCCCTTTTTCCATCCAGACGACTCAACTGAAAAGAAACAAAGTTAATCGAGTATAATCATCAATACCATTCCCCTTATGTTAGAACAAATCAACCAGACGGCCGACTTTCTGCGCTCGAAAGTAGCCGATATGCCCAAAACCGCTATCATACTCGGCACAGGTCTTGGAGCTCTTGTAGACCACATGGACGACAAACTGTTCATCCCCTACTCCGAAATCCCCAACTTCCCCGTATCTACAGTCGAAGGCCACAGCGGCAACCTCATCTTCGGCACACTCGGCGGCAAGAAAGTAATCGCCATGCAAGGCCGTTTCCACTACTACGAAGGCTATGACATGAAGCAGGTCACCTTCCCCGTGCGCGTATTCAAGGCCCTCGGAGTCGACACCCTATTCGTAAGCAACGCCTCAGGAGGCATGAACAAGGAATTCGTTGTCGGCGACGTAATGGTCATCACCGACCACATCAACCTCTTCCCTGAAAATCCCCTCCGAGGCAAAAACTACAACGAACTCGGCACCCGCTTCCCGGCCATGACCAATGCCTATGACAAGGAACTCATCTCGCTCGCCGACACCATCGCAGCCGAGAAAAACATCCGCCTCATGCACGGCGTCTACGTCGGAGTGACAGGCCCCACCTTCGAGACTCCCGCCGAATATGAATACTACCGCATCATCGGCGGCGACTGCGTTGGCATGTCGACCGTACCTGAAGTGATCGTGGCAAACCATGCAGGCATGAGAGTATTCGGCCTCTCCGTAATCACCGACCTCGGCGGAAAAGACGTAACCCAGGTGCCCACCCACGAAGAAGTGCAGCAAGCAGCTCTCATCGCACAGCCCAAATGCCTTGAGATCATGAAAGAACTTGTCAACCGTTTCTGACACAGCCAGCCGACAGAAATTATGGAGATTTCACAACTCGGCGAATTCGGCCTGATCGACCGCCTGACCCAGGATCTGGAAAACGTCAATGCGTCTACCCTCAAGGGTGTGGGTGACGACTGCGCCGTGATCCGCAACCACGACACAGACATACTGGTCACCACCGACCTCCTGCTTGAGGGCGTGCACTTCGACCTGACATATGTGCCCCTGAAACACCTCGGCTACAAATCGGCAATCGTAAACTTTTCTGACGTCTACGCCATGAACGGCACACCGCGTCAGATCACCGTTTCACTCGGCATATCCAAGCGCTTCACTGTAGAGCACATTGAAGAGCTCTTTGCCGGAATCCGCCTCGCATGCCGAATCTACGGCGTAGACCTCGTAGGTGGCGACACCACCTCTTCGCGTCAGGGACTCGTCATCTCGATCACCTGTATCGGAGAAGCTCCGGCCGACAAAATAGTCAGCCGCTCCGGAGCCAAAGACACAGACCTGATCTGCGTCTCAGGCGATCTCGGAGCCGCCTACATGGGCCTCCAGCTCCTTGAACGCGAAAAAACCGCCTCTGCAGGCCGCCCGGACTTCATCCCTCAGTTCGAAGGCAAGGAGTATCTCGTAGAGCGACAACTCAAACCCGAAGCTCGGCGCGACATCATCGAAGAACTGGCCAAAGCCGGAATCGTGCCCACCGCAATGATGGACATCAGTGACGGACTCAGTTCCGAACTGCTCCACATCTGCAAGCAGAGCGACGCCGGATGCCGCATCTACGAAGACCGCATCCCCATCGACTATCAGACTGCCATCATGGCCGAAGAACTCGGCATGAATCTCGTCACCGCCGCCCTTAACGGCGGAGAAGACTATGAACTTCTGTTCACCGTGCCGCTCCACTGCCATGACCAGATCGAGAAACTGCCGGGCGTAAAACTCATAGGCCATATAACCAAACCCTCGCTCGGCTGCGCCATGATCACCCGCGACGGCACCGAAATACCCCTCCGTGCCCAGGGATGGAACCCGCTTGCTGCAACTGATCCAGTGGTCGAAAGTCCTGAGAAAGAGGCTTAAGTCTCCGCCCTCAGACAGTCAACATTCCGAAAACCTCCACGGCTTTAACTTTTATTACCATAAGCCGCCTAAACCTTAAATGGTGAGATTGTTCTAATTCAATATAGCGACATTCTCACCATTTATTTTTTTACAGTCATGAGAAGAATCTTACAAACCCTGTCAATCGCACTGCTTGCCATCATTCTCTCCATTCCATGCATAGAAGCCCAGAGCCGCAGCCGTGAAAACCGTGAAGGTCGCGGAAACCGTACCGAGCGTACATCTTCTCCGCGAGGAAACCACAAGAACAACAGCAATAACAACCGCGGCGGCCACTCATCCTCTCACAATACACGCCCGAACTCCTCACGCCCCTCCAACCGACGCCCCGACATAATCCCGGCCAAGGACAACACCAACCACCGTCCGGACAACAACGGCCGTCCAAACGTCGGAAACGGCAACAACAACCATCACCCGGACAACAACGGCCACCGTCCCGGCGTCGGAAACGGCAACAACCATCGTCCCGGTAACAACGGTCACCGTCCCGGCATCGGAAACGGCAACAACAACCGTCCCGGTAACAACGGTCACCGTCCCGGCATCGGAAACGGCAACAACCATCGTCCCGGTAACAACGGCCACCGACCCGGCATCGGCCACCATCCCGCGCCACGGCCACCCCATGTAGCGCCACCCCATCGCCCCTACCGCCCTGTCATGGCCCGTCCACACCACCGTCCAATGCCGCCTCGCGGCTGGAGACCGGCCGGACGCATCCCTGTGATCCGCGGCATTCTCGGCCTTACATTCGGCAGTGCCATCAACATCTCGCTTGACTACCTGCTCTCGTCAGGCTACAACGTCGACGGATACACCAACGACATCGTCTACCTGCGCAACGTCAGCGCCATGAACTACGTATGGACCGATGGAGCCCTCTATTATGGAACTCACGGACTTGACGCATCGTCATTCTACTATTCAACTCCACGCTACGACCTTGCCCGCTACAACAATGTCTACAATTCACTTGTAGCCACCTACGGCATGCCTGTCTCGGTCAGCAACACCCCCGGTTCCATCGGAGCCACGTGGTTCGGAGGCAACAACGGTTACATCACCCTCTCCTTCGGTTCAAATACAATGAACGGACGTCTCCGCTACCTCACCACCCTCACCTACGGACTCTGATCCACCCCCCACGCACCCAAAAATCAACCGAGGCTCCACGGCAGCAGTCACCGTGGAGCCTCGGTTGATTTTTCAGACACCGGATTCAGAGCCATATTCCAAGGAGCGCCTCAGCAACATCCTCCCCGAAACTCCTACTGGTGCGACACCTTATAATATAATACAAGAGCGATAATCGTATATAGTATATTCGGAATCCACATTGCCACCATAGGCGAAGTGTAGCCTGAGATCGCAAAGGTCGAGGTCACTGTCATGAACAGGATATAACTGAAACTCAACACGAGCCCGATGCCGATATTGACACCCATGCCCCCCTTGATCTTGCGCGATGACAGCGACATGCCGATGACGGTAAGAATAAACGCAGCCGCCGTCATGGCATAGCGCTTGTGGTTTTCAATCTCGAATGACTTTATGTTGGCCACTCCCCTCTCCTTCTGGCGCGAGATGTACTCACGCAAGGCCGGCGAGGTCATGGTCTCATGGTCATTCTTAGATATCAGGAAGTCACGGGGCTCGATTGGAATTATGGTATCCAGACGTGAACCGCGGCGGATCGTCTCGCGCTGGCCGTCGAAATCGCGGATCATATAGTCACGCACGGTCCAGTTGTGGAGCGTGTCCCACTTGATGGTCTGCGCCGTCAGACGCGAAACCAGCTTCTTGTCCTCGAATGATTCGAGCGAAAACTTGTAGCCCGTCTTCTGTGAATTGTTGAACGACTGCATATATGCGATCTCGCCTTTGGCCACCTGCAGCTGTATGTTCGAACCGAAATCCACACGCTTGTTTTTCACATAGGTGTTGGTATATTCTATTCGCTTGACATTGGCTGGAGGGATGATATAGGCGCTCAGCATATATGTGGCCGCGGCGATGACAGTCGCACTCACAAGATAGGGTCTCAGCAGACGCCTATAGCTCATTCCGGTCGACAGCATGGCTATGATCTCGGAATTGTCGGCCAGCTTGGAAGTGAAGAAAATCACCGCGATAAAAGTGAAGAGCGGACTGAACTGATTGGCAAAGTAAGGCAGGAAGTTCAGAAAATAGTCAAACACCGTGGCTTTCAGGGGCGCTTTCAGGAAGGCATCAAGCTTTTCGTTGATGTCAAACATCACCGTGATCGCCAGAATGAGCATAATGGCAAACACGTAAGTGCCGAGAAATTTGCGGATTATATACCAGTCAAGTATTTTCAAAACTTCAGATATTCAAAGAAATCAGACATGGCTGAGAAAAAACTCTGTCAGAGTGTGGCCACGGTCAGAGCCTGCGGGTCACACACTCAAGCATCTCGCGCTTCCAGCTGCTGAAATCACCGGCCATGATATGGCGGCGGGCTTCTTCAACGAGCCAAAGATAGAACGCAAGGTTATGGATCGAGGCTATCTGCATGGCGAGAATCTCATCGGCTATGAAGAGATGGCGCACATAGGCCTTGGTGTAGGCTGTGTCGACATAGCTCGGACCGTCTTCCTGCAGCGGAGAGAAATCATCGGCCCACTTGCGGTTGCGCATGTTCATGATGCCGTGGCGGGTGAAGAGCATGCCGTTGCGACCGTTGCGGGTAGGCATCACGCAGTCCATCATATCAACGCCGCGGTCAATCGCCTCAAGTATATTGGCCGGAGTGCCTACGCCCATCAGATAACGCGGACGGTCTGCGGGCAGAATGTCATTGACCACCTCGATCATCTCATACATCACCTCGGCCGGCTCGCCTACGGCAAGACCGCCGATGGCATTTCCGTCGGCTCCGAGATCGGCCACGAACTTAGCCGACTCGCGGCGCAGATCGGGATATGTCACACCCTGCACAATCGGGAAATAAGCCTGGCTGTAGCCATACTTGCCTTCAGTTTCCTTGTAGCGCTTCCATCCGCGGGCAAGCCAGCGGTGGGTAAGATCAAGTGACTTGCGGGCATATGAGCGCTCGGCTGTGCCCGGAGGGCATTCGTCAAGCGCCATCATGATGTCGGCACCGATCGAACGCTCTATGTCGACAACCTTTTCAGGAGTGAACAGGTGCTTCGATCCGTCGATGTGAGAGCGGAACCATGCGCCCTCTTCGGTCAGTTTTCTGTTGGCCGAGAGCGAAAACACCTGAAAACCGCCGCTGTCGGTCAGAATCGGGCGGTCCCATCCGTTGAACTTGTGCAGACCGCCGGCCTTTTCGAGAATCTCGATGCCGGGGCGCAGATAGAGATGATATGTATTGCCGAGAATGATCTGGGCCTTCACATCCTCGCGCAGTTCGCGCTGATGCACAGCCTTGACACTGCCGACTGTCCCTACGGGCATGAAAATCGGAGTGCGGATCTCGCCGTGGTCAGTAGAGATCAGACCGGCGCGGGCGGCCGTGCCGGGAGCGGTAGCTTCTAACTTGAAATCCATTGCTGATTCTGATTTGTGAATGATTCAGAGCCGGTGATCAGGGACGCACCTCAAAGAAAGGTATGTCGACCAGCTTCATGTCAAACACCAGAGTTGAATAGGGGGGTATGACACCCGAACCTGACGAGCCGTAGCCGAGATTGTAGGGGATCACCACACGGGCGCTGTCGCCCACACGCATGTCAAGCAGTGCGATGGTCCATCCCTGGATCACGCTTGAGGGCTGTGTGCGGAAAAGGCTGTCGCCGTATGACGCTGTCTGAAGATACGACGAGTCAAAAGGCACGTCATTGTAGAGACGTCCTATATATTTCACGTCGACAGTCGAGTTCAGCATCGGCGAGAGGTTGCCTACTGTCTTGCTGCGGTCATTGAGGTAACGGATCAGCACGTTGGCCGAAGTGTTCCATGCCGGAGTCAGCGTCTGGTATATGTTTCCGTCAGGCCCCATTGCAAAGCGCTGCTCGTCATAGAACGCCACGTTTGCCTCGCGCCATTCGGAATAGTCTTCCCAAGTGTTGTCATCGTCGCAGGCCACAAAGGCTGCGCCTGTAAGCAATACGCACACTATGGTTTGAAAAAGCTTTCGCATAGATTTTTTTTAGACTTTTATTATAAAACACCTATTCTAAACGGTCCCTTAGAATTTCACTTCCGGAGCGCGCTGGGCGGCGTCGTCAGCCTTGAACTGGGGCTGGGGTTCGAATCCGAACCATCCGGCATAGATGTTTGTGGGAAACTTCTTTATAGAGGTGTTGTAGTCGGCCACGGTCTGGGTGTAGCGGCCGCGGGCGGTCGCTATACGGTTTTCAGTGCCTTCAAGCTGCACCTGCAGATCGCGGAAATTCTCGTTAGCTTTCAGATCGGGATAGGCCTCGCTGACAGCCAGGAGCGATTTCAGCGCGCCTGTGAGCTGGTTCTGTGCCTCCTGAAACTTGGCGAGAGTCTCCTCGTTGAGTTCCTCGGCATTGATATTGACCGATGTGGCGGCCGCGCGGGCCTGGGTCACCTTCTCAAGGGTCTCGCTTTCGTGAGTGGCATAGCCTTTCACTGTGGCCACAAGATTGGGAATCAGGTCGGAACGGCGCTGATACTGGTTCTGCACTTCAGCCCATGACTGCTCTACCTGCTGGTTTTTCTCTACAAGCGAGTTGTAGTTGCATGAAGAGAACAGCGGCATCATCATGACGGCGAGTATCAGATGTTTCAGAAACTTCATTTTCATTATCTATTAAGTGGGGAAAGAGTTGTTTTTTTGAAGGATGTATAATCTGTTTTCGCAAGCCTGGGCCAGCTCCTGGTCAGGCGAGCTTGCGGAGAAGCGCGTTGAGCGACACCTGAGAGTGGATGAGCGAGTGAAGATCTTCAATCCTGACGCGCTTCTGCTCCATTGAGTCACGTTCGCGGAGGGTGACAGTGTTGTCTTCAAGAGTCTGGTGGTCAACGGTAATGCAGAACGGGGTGCCGATGGCATCCTGACGGCGGTAGCGCTTGCCGATCGAGTCTTTTTCCTCATAGTGAGTGGAGAAGTCGAACTTAAGTTCGTTGACGATCTCGCGGGCCTTGTCAGGCAGTCCGTCCTTGCGCACCAGAGGCATCACGGCACACTTGACAGGAGCGAGGGGAGCGGGCAGGTGGAGCACCACTCGCTTGTCGCCGCCTTCGAGTTCCTGCTCCTCATAGGCTGAGCAGAGCACGCTGAGAAACATGCGGTCAACGCCGATAGAGGTCTCGATCACATAGGGTGTGTAGCTTTCATTGAGCTCCGGATCGAAATACTGGATTTTCTTGCCGGAGAACTTCTCATGCTGCGAGAGGTCGAAGTTGGTTCGGGAGTGGATACCTTCCACTTCCTTGAAGCCGAACGGCATCTGGAATTCGATGTCAGTGGCGGCGTTGGCATAGTGGGCCAGCTTTTCGTGGTCGTGGTAGCGGTATTTTTCATCGCCGAGGCCGAGAGCCTTGTGCCAGCGCAGACGGAATTCTTTCCAGGTCTTGAACCATTCCATTTCCGAGCCGGGGCGCACGAAAAACTGCATTTCCATCTGTTCGAACTCTCTCATGCGGAAGATGAACTGGCGGGCCACAATCTCGTTACGGAAGGCCTTGCCAATCTGAGCGATACCGAAGGGGATGCGCATGCGGCCGGTCTTCTGCACGTTGAGATAGTTGACAAAGATACCCTGGGCTGTCTCCGGACGCAGGTAAACGGTCATTGCGCCTTCAGCAGTAGAGCCCATTTCGGTTTTGAACATGAGGTTGAACTGACGCACCTCTGTCCAGTTCTTGGTCCCTGAGATGGGGCATACGATCTCCTCGTCGATGATGATTGCGCGGAGTTCGTCAAGATCGCCGTCGTTCATAGCCTTTGCAAAACGTTCGTGGAGAGCGTCGCGCTTGGCCTGATATTCAAGCACACGGCCGTTGGTCTGACGGAACATGTCTGCGTCGAATGACTCGCCGAAACGTTTGGCGGCTTTGGCCACTTCCTTTTCGATCTTGTCTTCGATCTTGGCGATCTGCTCTTCGATGAGCACATCGGCGCGGTAGCGCTTCTTGGAGTCGCGGTTGTCAATCAGGGGGTCATTGAAGGCATCCACATGGCCCGAAGCTTTCCAGATGGTCGGGTGCATGAAAATAGCGGAGTCGATACCCACGATATTCTCATGAAGCAGCGTCATCGAATCCCACCAGTAGCGCTTGATGTTGTTCTTGAGCTCAACGCCGTTCTGGCCGTAGTCATAGACCGCCGAGAGACCGTCATAAATTTCGCTTGACTGAAACACGAAGCCATATTCTTTGGCATGGCTTACTATCTTTTTGAAAACTTCGTCTTGTGTTGCCATTTTTTGAGATTGTTTTAGAAGTTGCAAAGATAGTAAAAATTTCCGACTCCTCTCTGTCTCAGGCCCATTTTCAATTCAAAATGCCTTGCAGACAATGGCTGCTTTGGGGCTGATATTCGCCAAAAGCGGCAAAAATGAAAAATATTCTTAACAGGCGCCCTTTAACTGCTAAAAAATGCTTATATTTGCAAAAATATTATACTCTGCACCAAAATGCGGGCTGATTGTTTAATATAATGTACACATATCCGGATTCATGAAAACCACAATAAACATATCAATATTGACCATTGCGATCGGGGGACTCATATGGCTCCTGACCGCCTGCTCGGCTGCTCCCGCCGAGACCCCGATAGTCACCGTCAGCATCGAGCCGCAGAAATATATGCTCGAACAGATCACCGGCGACAAGGTAGACATCAGAACTCTGATAGCCAACGGCGCCAATCCGGAAAACTACGATCCGTCGCTGACCCATATAATGAATCTCCGCAAGTCAATCGGCTTTCTGCGCATGGGCAATATCGGTTTCGAGGCCGCGCTTCTCGACAAGATTCGCCAGGAAGACCCCGAACTGCCTATATTCAACACCTCGGAGGGGGTGGTCCCGGAGACAGGCACTCACAGTCACGGCCACGGTCACGGCGGAGTGCATCATGAGGAAATCGACCCACACACCTGGACTTCTGTCAAAAATGCAAAAATAATTGTAAGAAACATGCTCGACGCGATGGTCAAGATAGATCCCTCAAACGAGGATTACTACCGTCGCAACTATGATCGCTTCGCCCAGCGGCTCGACTCGCTTGACCGCGACTTCGAGAGCCGTCTCGCATCACATGCGGGAGAGCATTTCATGGTATGGCACCCCTCGCTCAGCTATTTCGCCCGTGACTACGGACTGGAACAGATCACTGCAGGAAACGCCGAGAACAAGGAAAGTTCCCTGACCATGCTCCGCAAAACGATTGACCACGCTGACAGCCATTCGGCCAGCATATTCTTCTACCAGAAAGATCTTGACAGCCGTCAGGCCGAAGTGCTCAGTGACCAGCTCGGCCTGCGCAAGGTCAGCATCAATCCGCTCTCCTATGACTGGGAGGCTGAAATGTGTGCGATAACAGACGCCATTACAGCCGATTGACACCCGCCCAGTCTTTCTGCATGATTCTCACAGAATTTTCACACCCGTCATGGAAAACAAGGAAAAGGAAATCATCATATCACTCCGCGATATCTGCAAAAAATGGGATGACAAGATTGCACTTGAAGACATCAACTTCGATGTGCACCGCGGAGATTTCATAGCCATCACAGGCCCCAACGGCGGCGGCAAGACAACCCTGCTGCGCATATTGCTGCGCCTTCTCAAGCCCACAAGCGGCTCCGTTACCTACTTCCGCCACGGAAAAGCCGTCGATGATCTTTCGATCGGCTACCTTCCGCAAAAAAACATGATAGACTCCCGCTTCCCTATCAGCGTGGAGGAGGTCATAGCCTCAGGACTCATAGCCGAATCGCCCGGCAAGGAGGAGATGCGCCGCAGAGTCAGCGAGGTCACAAAGCTGATGGGCCTCGAAAACCATTCGTCGCAGACCATCGGCAACCTGTCAGGCGGACAGCTGCAGCGCGCGCTTTTAGGCCGCGCCATCATAGCCAGGCCGCGGGTACTGGTGCTTGACGAGCCTCTGAGCTATGTCGACAAGCGCTTCGAGCATTATATCTACGATCTTGTGGCCGAACTCTCACACTCCACTACCCTGCTGCTCGTCTCTCACGAGATGTCGACAATAGCAGGAATGGCCAACCGGCATCTGATAATAGACCACCGGCTGACCGAATGTCATTCAAGCCACCATCAGGTGCATTACGACTGCGACGACGATGACGGATCGTCCATGTGAAGCGCATGGCCCATGCGCTGCTGCTTGGTGAGCATGTAGCGCAGGTTATATCTGTTGGGGGCTATCTCTATGCCCACATTTTCCACTACTTCAAGACCATAGCCTTCCAGGCCGATACGCTTGACAGGGTTGTTGGTGATCAGACGCATTTTCTCTATGCCGAGCTTGCGGAGAATCTGTGCGCCTACGCCATAGTCGCGCTCGTCGGCTTTGTGGCCGAGATGGAGATTGGCGTCTACGGTGTCAAGACCTTCTTCCTGAAGCTTGTAGGCTCTGATTTTTTCCATCAGCCCAATGCCGCGGCCTTCCTGATTGAGGTAGACGATGGCTCCGCGGCCTTCTTTTTCGATAAGCTGCATGGCTTTGTGGAGCTGCTCTCCGCAGTCGCAGCGCATCGAACCGAAAATGTCGCCTGTGGCACATGAGGAGTGAACTCTGACAAGCACCGGATCTGAGCCGCTGACATCGCCCTTAATGAGCGCGATGTGCTCCAGTCCGTTGCTCTTCTGGCGGAAAGGTATCAGACGGAAATGGCCGTAGGCTGTAGGCATGTCGACCTCCACGCCCTCCTCCACCAGCGATTCTTTCTGCAGGCGATAGGCAATGAGATCACGGATCGACACCAGCTTCAGTCCCCACTCGTCGGCCTTGCGGCGCAGCTGAGGCAGGCGGGCCATCGTACCGTCTTCATTGAGAATCTCTATCAGCGAGGCCGCTGGCTGCAGGCCGGCAAGGCGCGCAAGGTCAATGGCGGCTTCCGTATGGCCGGAACGTCGGAGCACTCCGGCATCCTGGGCATAGAGCGGATGGACGTGGCCCGGACGGCCGAACATATCAGGAGTGGAAGCCGGATCGGCAAGCGCGCGGATTGTCGCGGCGCGGTCATGGGCCGAGACTCCGGTGGTGCAGCCAGGGAGCAAGTCAACCGTCACGGTGAAGGGTGTTCCGAGCATCGAAGTGTTGTCCTCGACCTGACGGCTGAGGCCAAGCTCGCGACAGCGCGAGAGCGAAAGCGGCGAACAGAGTTCTCCGCGGGCGTTGGTGATCATGAAATTGACATGATCAGCGGTCACTTTCTCAGCTGCAATTATCAGATCGCCCTCGTTCTCGCGATCCTCATCATCTACAACTATCACGAACTTGCCTTCGCGGAAGTCGGCAATCGCGTCTTCTATACGGTCTAACTTTATATTATCCATGATTTTATTTCAGGTAATTTATGATTGTATCAGAGGGGGGGAGGCGGATTCCGGGAGCGTTTTCAGCAACCTCCGTCAATCCTTGTCAATAAGTTTAATGAGTTCATCGGCCACTTTGTTGACAGTGGCAAGCTCCGCGCGCAGGTCGGTCTGAGTCTTGCGTCCGTAGAGCCACACAGGCACACCGGCGGGAAACAGCACGATCATCAGGCGCGACAGCCAGGTGCGGCGCGAGGGCTGCTGAAACCAGAGGCTGCGGAGAATAGGCATGTCCATGAGTTTGAGCACCACTAACTTCTCACGCGAGTTGGAGAGATATTCCACAGTAGCCTCGATGTTGTCACGCAGGCGGTGGAGACTGTCACGATCATAGCCGCGGGTCCAGTAGTCGGCATATGACTGCTTTTCAGGATTATGAGAGAGATAGGCGGCAGTCTCGGCCTTGAGCGCCGCAAGGCGTTCGACAGCCACCTTGGGATCGACTTCAGCCATGACAAGCTCTTTCATCTCCACATGGCGCACCTCGCTGACTCCGAAGAAGCGGCGGAAGAAGTTGAGATAGGCATCTTTGTTGAATACGGCTGAGTCATTGACAGCCTTGTAGGTGAAGAATATGCCAAGGGGCAGGAGCACGGCGGCACTCAGCCACATGCCTTCCCAGACTTCCCATTTGCCGTCGCGGGCAAATTTGTAGCCCATGTTGTCAATGATGTAGTAGAAGATGAAGAGAAACACCGAGATCACCAGCGGTGTGCCCAGTCCGCCTTTGCGGATGATGGCACCGAGTGGCGCTCCGATGAAGAAGAAAATCACGCAGGCAAACGAGAGGGTGAACTTCTTCTGCAGTTCTATGGCATGGCGGCGGATGAGCTTCTGTTCTTCGGCCATTGTCTGGCTCTTGTATTTGTATTCCTCCAGAGTGCGCTCGGCCTTTGAGAGTGCCTGCGAGAGGTAGTTGATGCGCACGCCTGAAGATGATCCGCGGAACACGGAGTCGACATCAACCGGCTGTGCGAGCGCCACGTCGGGGCGGCGGAGCTTATAGTGGCGGCCCTCGTTGTCGGTCTTGGAGTCGTAGCGGCGCAGACCCATGTAGGGATACTCGCGGAGGGCAGTGCCGTAGATGTCGCCGATCGAGTCGACGCGATGGCTCATGGAGTCGATAGATGCCTGGAGCTCGGTCATGTTCTTGCCTACGTACTGGCTGCGCATGCCCTGCTCGTCCATTCGGTTGAAATTGGCGTCGAACTTAAGCATGATGTCTTTCTGGCTGAACGACTCGCGGCGATAGGGGACATTGCGCATGTTTGAGGCACCGGCATCGCGGATGTTTTCAAACGATTCGCCGTTCCACAGGCGCAGGAAGAGGTGGGTCTTGTCAGGCGTGATCGACATCTTGCCTGAGTCGGCCAGAATGATCGAGGAGTTTTCAAAGCCTTTCGAGACGTCATAGATCATCATCTCGTAGAGCACACCGGTGTCGCGGTTTTTCTCCTGGACAAAAAGGTTGTAGCCGGGAATCTGATCGTAGAAAACGCCTTCAGGTATCTCCAGTTCGGGCGATTTCTGCCTCATGGAGTAAAGGAGGGTCCACATCTTGGTCTGGGCCACAGGAAGCACGTTGTTCTGAAAGAAAAAGGCTCCGGTGGCTATCATGACCATCAGGACGATGAGCGGGGCCATAGTGCGCAGAAGCGATATGCCGGAGGCCTTCATGGCTGTAAGCTCAAATTGCTCGCCGAGATTGCCGAAAGTCATCAGCGAGGCGAGCAGGATGGCAAGCGGCAGCGCCATCGGGATCATGGTGAGCGCCGCGTAGAAAAAAAGTTCGGCAATGACATCAACTCCGAGACCTTTGCCGACAAGATCGTCAATGTAGCGCCACAGGAATTGCATCAGAACTATGAACAGACAGATGCAGAACGTCATCATGAACAGAGGCACGAAGCTCTGCAGGATGAAGATGTCCATGCGCTTGATTCGAAACATAGCAATGACTGATGTGGTGTTAATGGCTAACGCCCGCCATGCGCCCTGCGGTTATACTGCGTGAGGGGAACATGGCGGACGATTATGAGTTTATCCAATAAGGAGCTTCTGCACAGAGGCTTACTTTATGCCGAGACGGGCTTTCACGAGGGGAGTGACGTCGGTCACATCGGTTCCGGTGTAGAGCGACATTCCGTTCTCGAAGATGAAGGTGTAGTTGCCTTCGGCGCCTACGCTCTGGATGGCTTTCATGACGTTTTCCTGGATGGGGGCCATGAGCTGCTGCTGCTGGCGGCGGAGATCCTGGTCAGCTGTCTCGCGGAACTTCTGGATCTTGGCGTCGAGTTCCTGCATTTCCTGTACGCGACGTTCCTTGATGGTTTCAGGAGTGCTTGCATCAAGTGCGTTGAATTCCTGATATTTCTTGTTGAATTCTTCCTGAAGCTTTGAAAATTCGTCCTGATACTTGTTAGAAGCAGCGGTCATCTGCTCCTGTACTGTCTTCATTTCGGGAAGAGATTCCATGAGCTCTGCGGTATTGACGGTGCCGAATTTCTGGGCGAAAACGCTCATGGGAAGCGCAATCATGATTGCGAGCAAAAATTTTTTAATCATCGTTTTATTGGTGCGTTGAATTTATATTTATCGGGTCGGATAACGGGCGCCTGACGGATTTCAGCAATTTTCAATAAAATTAACCTGCCGGGGCGACTGAAACGTTGCAAAGATAGGGATTTTATTTGGAATAACCTAACTTTTCAAGTACCTCGTTGGAGACATCAATGCGCGGAGAGGCAAAGATTATGTCGGCTGCCGAGGCGCGGTCGAATATGCACTGGTAGCCACGCTCTTCGGAGACTTTCTTGACGGCGTTGTAGACATCGTCCTGGATCGGCTTCATGAGCGACTGGCGCTTCTTGTAGAGCTCGCCGTCAGGGCCGAAATATTTCTGGCGCAGTTCAGCCGCCTGTTTTTCCTTGGCCACGATGGCCTCTTCTTTCTTTTTCTTCTGGTCATCGGTCAGGAAAACCATTTCATTCTGGTAGTTTTTGTAGAGAGTTTCGGCTTCCCTGGCCACTGACTCCACTTCTTTCTGCCAGCGCTGAGAGATCTGGTTGAGCTGTTCGTTGGCCATCTCGTAGGCCGGAACGTTGGAGAGAATGTAGTCCATGTCGACCAGAGCGAACTTCTGGGCCGAAGCGCCTGCGAAGCATGCAAGGACCAGTGCCAATGTCAGAAATATCTTTTTCATAAGCAGATTTGACTGTTTAGGGGTTAGGGTTCATACTATATATGACACTCCAGCGGTTGAAAAGTTTAAACAAATTTTTAATCAGGCGGAAAACCCGATGCCGGATAGACCGCCTGACTGTTTTTTCAATGTGTTTAGAATTCCTGTCCGAGGATGAAGTGGAAGTGCGATCCGCCCTTGGTTCCGTAGACCTTGTCGAAACCGTAGGCCCAGTCGATACCCATCATGCCGATCATCGGGAGGTAGATGCGGACACCGACTCCGGCGCTTCGCTTGAGTTCGAAGGGCGAGAAGTTTTTGACTGATGTCCATGCGTTGCCGCCTTCGATGAATGTCAGACCATAGATGGTGGTGGTGGGCTGCAGCATGAAGGGGAAGTGGAGTTCCATGCCGAAGCGTGTGTAGGCATAACCGCCGCCGAGCTGATAGGGGGTGAGCTGACCGTTGTCGTAGCCGCGGAGCGCGATGGTCTCCTGGGCGTAGGTGTAGGAGCCTGACATGCCGTCACCGCCGACGTAGAATGTCTCGAAGGGCGATTTCAGATATTTGTTGTAGCTGCCGAGCAGACCGATGTCGGCTCTGGTCATGAGCACGAGAGTGTATTTGCTCTCGACGTCGTTGATCGGAGTGTAGGTGCGGGCCTTGAAGCGGAGCTTCCAGTATTCGATCCAGCGGTAGAGTTCCTTCTTTGCAGCTGTGGTGTTCTCTTCAGAGAGTTTCTTCCAGTTTTTGTTGCCGAAGAGCGAGACGGGAGGTGTCAGCTGCAGGTTGAGAGAGAAGTTGGAGCCCGAACGGGTGTAGAGCGGATTGTCAATCGAGTTTCGGGCGAGGGTCAGGCCGATGGTGAGTGCGTTTGACGTACCGTTCTGCATATAATAAAGGTATTCCCAGTTTTTGAGGTAATACCAGCTGTAACCAAGTTCAGCCTGGAATGTGAAGTAGTCATCAGGCCAGTTAAGACGCTTGCCAAAGCCTACGGAGACGCCGATCATCTGAAGGAACTTGTTGGGGTCGTAGGCGTTTTCGTAAGAGTAGTTATTGTCATAACCGTAGCCGGTGTTGTACAGACCGCTGTAGCTGTAGAGGTAGTTGTTCATGTAGTTGCGGTTGTAGTACGAGGAGTTAACACCGGTCTGACGGCTGTACCATGCCGAAACCGAGAGCGAGTTGGGGCGCTTGCCGCCGAACCAGGGGTCGAGGAATGAGATGCTGTAGGCCTGGTAGTAGCGGGCGTTGGTCTGGGCGGAGATGGTGAGCTGCTGTCCGTCGCCCTGCGGCACGAGGCCTTTGTAGCTGTTGGGATAAAAGAGGTTCTTGATCGAGAAATTGGTGAACTTGATGGCCACCTTGCCGATAATACCTGTCTGGCCCCAGCCCATCGAGAATTCAAACTGGTCGTTTGATTTCGATTCGAGATTGAAAAGGATGTCAACCGTTCCGTTTTCCTGATTGGGCTCAGGGCGGATATCCATGTTTTCAGGGTTGAAGTGGCCGGTCTGGGCGATTTCACGAGCCGAACGCATAAGGTCGCTCTTGCTGAAGAGTTCGCCTGGCTTGACACGGAGCTCACGGCGGATCACCTTTTCATAGAGGCGGTCGTTACCGTTGATGATTACGTTGTTGATTCGGGCCTGCGGGCCTTCTACAATGCGCATTTCGAGGTCGATGGAATCGCCGCGCACGTTCTTTTCCACCGGCACTATGTCAAAGAAGAGATAACCGTTGTCCATGTAGGCGCTGGCTATGGCGTCGTCATCATCGGTGGTGCGCTTTTTCAGGAGTGTCTGATTGTAGACGTCGCCTTTCTCTATGCCGAGGAGCGCCGCAAGATTTTCGGTGGGATAGACGGTGTTGCCCACCCAGGTCACATCGTTGACGAAGTATCGCTTGCCTTCATCGAGGTTGATATATACGTCGACTGTCTTTTCGTCATAGGGGACCACGGAGTCGGAGAGAATGACGGCGTCGCGGTAGCCTTTTTCGTTGTATTTCTGAATGATGCGGTTGAGGTCGTCCTTATAGTCTGTCTCCACGAATTTTTTCTGACGGAAAAGGTTGATGAGCTTGCCTTTCTCGTTGGTCTTCTTCATCACTCGCTGAAGCTGGCGGTCAGAGAGCACGTTGTTGCCGTCGATATAGATCTTGTGGACTTTGACTTTGTCGTTCTTGTTGATGTTAATGTCGACGATCACTTCATTGGGGTGCGAGAGGTCATCGGTGAGGTTTATCTTCACTACCGCGTTGCCGAAACCCTTGTTGGAGTAGTATTTCTTGATGATGCTTTCGGCGCGGTTGACGATGTTCTGCGTGATCTGGTTGCCTTTCATCAGCTGGAGAGCTTCTTCGAGGTCCTGCTTCTCACCTTTTTTCACCCCGTGGTAGTTGATTTCGGAGATTCTCGGCTGCTGACGCAGGTTGAGTGTCAGATAAGCCTTGTTCCCGATCACTTTGTCGACCGCGATCTGCACTTTAGAGAAAAGGCCCTGACGCCAGAGGCGTTTGGACGCATCGGTGATTTCAGCACTTGGAATGGTGATGAGATCTCCGACTTTGAGCCCGGTGTAGCCAATGACGATATAGTCTTCATAATTGTCGGCACCCTTGACCTGGATGTCTGCGATCTCGTAGGTTTTCGGCAGGCCGGTGAAAAGGATGTCGGGGTTATAGACCGTATCCGCAGGCGCCTGGGCGCATACGTTGGCAGTCAGTGCTGAAAGGAAGAGAAGGAATGTGATAAATCTAAAACGCATGATGAAAAAACAACGTCTGTGATGTGTGGGGTGGAGGGATGTTTCTTTATTTTATTTGTTCGGATGTCAGGCCGAAACGGCGTTCACGGCCTCCGAAGTCATACAGGGCCCGGATGAAGTCCTCGCGTGAGAAGTCGGGCCAGAACGTGTCGGTCACATATATTTCCGAGTAGGCGATCTGCCACAGCAGGAAGTTGCTGACCCGATGGTCACCTCCGGTGCGTATGAGCAGATCAGGGTCGGGCATTCCGGCTGTAGAGAGATAGGCGTCGAAGGCTTGGTCTGAGTCCATGTCGGTTGCGGCTGCTTTTCCGACTGCCACGTCTTCGGCAAAGCGGCGGCAGGCCCGGATGATCTCCCAGCGCGCGGAGTAGCTGATGGCGAGTGTGAGCGTCAGTCCGGTGCAGTGCGATGTGTCGGCGATGCACTGCTGCAGGCGCTCGTAAGCCTCGCGCGGCATACGGGAGGTGTCGCCGATCATGGCAAGACGCACGTTGTTCTTGATCAGATCAGGGGTCTCGCGCTCGATGGCAATCACGATCAGGTGCATCAGGGCATCGACTTCCGCCTTGGGCCGGTTCCAGTTTTCAGTGGAGAATGTATAGAGAGTGAGATAGCCTATGCCGAGTTCAGAGGCAACTTCGGTGATGCGTCTCACCGTGTTGACTCCCTCTACATGGCCTTCGCTTCGGTCGAGACCGCGCGCTTTGGCCCAGCGCCCGTTGCCGTCCATTATGATGGCTACGTGGCGAGGAAGGCTGCTCTTGTCTATTTCTTCTGTCATATTTTATATTGTGTGGTTCTGCGACACATGGCCCAGAGCCTGATTTATCGTTTATAAAATTAGTTTTTCACACAGGAGCTGCCGTCAGTCGATGCGGTGACAGGTGACACAACGCTCGCCGAATTCATAGCTCACGGAGAACATCAGGGTCGAATACCAGTCGGTGTTCTTGATGAACGAGCTTTTGATCTGGTAGAGATCTTTGAGCTCGCGGCTGTCGGCATTGTCGCCAAACACTTTTGTCATGCAGAACTCCAGTCCGAGGTTGACCCGCGGACGCAGTTTGAATTTCACGCCGAATCCCATCGGGAGGGTCATGGCCACAAAACTGTCATCGCCGCTGCGCGACATGGCCACTCCGAGTCCGAGCGAAAGATAAGGCGAGATGCGGCTCAACTGTTTGTAGGATTCTCCTATGCCGTAGTTGAAGAAGTTGAATTCGGCGCGGGCACCGAGATCGTAGATCCACGACTTGAAGTCATAGACCTTGCCTTCAGGCAGCACGTTGTCCATATCGGCCGTCGATCCGCTCAGCGAGGCCGCTGTCAGAAGTCCTCTCAGCGCCCAGCGGCTGTTGATCAGATAACGGAACGAGGCGTTGAGGCCTACGCCGGGATTGGCAAAGAGATTACTTTCATTGGCATCGCCAAGATAGCCCGACATGCCGAGACCGGCTCCTATGTCAAATTTATATTTCTCGACGCTCGCTTGCGCCTGAGCTGCCGATCTGCCGGGTAGAGACAGACCTGCGATTAGGGTCAGAATAAGAAGGAGAGACCGCATGCCACCACATTATTAATATAAGGGGCGAAATGTGAAGCGGCGGATCACACCGCGCCAAAGGCTGTCATGGAGATTGCCATCGGCATCAACACCTCCGAAGAGGTAGATGTAGGGGCATTCCCATTCGGTGACAGGGGCCGACACACGGCTCACGGCAAAGGGCACAGGAGTGGCAAAGGCCGGGAGGCGGGTTCCTCCGGCATTATGCCAGCCGGATGCTGAGCGGGCTGTGGCTACCGACATCTCGTCATTGACCACGATAGCCTGGGCCGATGAGAAGGCGGGTATATAGTCGGGTAGCTGAAGATAGCTGTCGGCCTCGTCCCAAGTGATGCCCTGGTCATATGACACATAGACCATCTTTGAGACAACCTCGCCTTCAGCCGACTCGTAACGGCCGCCCATAGCGATGAGGGCGGAGCGTTCGGTCACGCGCCATGTCGAAGTGTTGACTCTCGGAGTAAAATAGGGGAAGAGTGTCATTTCCTCGCGCTCGTCAATGTCACGGTTGCTGAGTTTTGCCCATGAAGTTCCGTCATAGCCCCATGCGGCACCGGTGATCATGCCTGAGGCATCACGTCCGCCCACGAAGAGGGCAAGCGGTTCGGAGCTCCATTTGGTCTCGTAGGTTATCATCTGGCTCGTGCCGCTCACGGGACATCCGGCAGGAACTGCGGCTTCTGTGGAGGCGGGATAAGTCACGTGCTTCCATCCGTCGGCATCGTTGCGCGCGCCGAGGATGCGGTCGGTGTATCCGCCGTAGATGTATGTCATCCGCTCACCGGTCTGGCGCCAGTTCACAGCATCGGTCGAAGTGAAGAGGTTTCCGGTCGCATCAAGTATGTAGAGCGCCGCGTCACTGGCGGTGAAAGACTCTATGTCGGCGCTCACCGGAAGCGCAGCGGCCGAGACAGTCCAGCGGTTGTCATAATAAGGATTTTCCGACACAGCCACACTTGCCGATGATCCGTCGGCTGTCAGGCAGTAGACCTTTCCGGCGAATTCCACGGTCTTCTGTGCTGACGGGCTTATTGCCGAAGGCAGCACGGTCTTGGCGCCCTCTGCCCAGAAGAGAGTGTCGGTCTCCACTTTGTGGACATTGATATCTATGGTGTATTCTCTCTTGTTCTGTCCGTTATAGGAAGTCACAGAGAGTTTCACCGGTCCGTCAGAGAAGTTGATGCTGTCGCCGGGGCTGTCGATATAGCTGATGGTGGTATCTCTCGGAGTTCCGAGCTTGCGGTAGGTCAGCTCGCAGGCACTGGCCGAAGATGTTCCGATATTGAGCACAAGTTTGCTCACATCAGTACCTTTGGGCAGAGAGTCGGCATTGAAGATGCGGGCATCGACCAGGTCTATCGAGAAGAAGACCGAATCAAGTCCGGTCAGCACCTTGTCATTCTTCTTGATGCTGAAAGAGGTGACCGAGCAATTGCCGAAATCACCTTCTGACACAAATGTGCTGGAGTCATCTTTGTTACATCCGGCCACGATGGCTGTCAGCATCAGAGCCAGCAGGGAGTATAATGGAAATCTTTTATTCATAAATGTGAGCATACGGCGCCTGCGAAAAAAGACGCACATTATTAGCATTTTGTAATCAAAAGCCGGATTGTTCATCCTGACACTTTTACAAGTTGCAAAGTTAACAACATTTTCGTTAACCACCGTCCGGATAACGTAAAAAAAACATAACAAATCTATCTGTCAGCATTTTTTGAAGATCAAGCCGAAATATCGACACACTGACATAGATTTTTTTTAGCCTGCGGCTTGCATTTTTACTTTCTGTTTTTTATTTTTGCGACATCAATAAAACAGATCCTTTTTGTTACACTATATTAGCTACTAAACTAAAAATCGTAAACCCACATTTATTTACAATCTGGAGCCATATTTTAAGGTTCTACGACTCCGGCAATCATTTTTTTGACACTGGATTCTCTGTTCAATAAATATATGTGTGTTACAAGATTGTAGATTAGACAAGGGGGAGAGGCCGTGAGGCTCATCCTCCTTATTTATTCTACTCCTTAATCCGGAGGGTGCTTCACGACAAACGTCATGAAACACCCTCCGGATATTTTATCGAATCTGCAGTCTTGCCACGCCGTGCCCCTATTTTCGCGGCACGATGACACGGTCGCCTATCAGCTTTGCAAGTTCCGAGCGGGAGTTCTCGATCTCTTTCATCTCTTTCATCAGCTCGATAGAACGGTCATAATCGCCGCCACAGGCAGCCAAAAGCGACCTGACATCCTGAAGGCGGGTCCACAGAATGGCATCTTTCAGCTCATGGAGAGCGCGCGGCACAAGCTCGCCCAGCAAATCCTGCTCCGTGTCAACCTTGGCATACTTGGTGTGCATCTTGCTCAGTATATGGCGCTCCACCACGAGATCGGAGGCCATCTCACGCACTACATCGTCAGGCGAAGAACACATCAGCCGTCCGAGGTAAGTGGCCGCAAACTCATCAAGCCTACGGGCATAATCGGCATCAACAGTCTCCTGCAGAGAGCGTTCCATCGCAGAAATACTACCTACATCAGTGGCTTTCTGCCTGATCTCTTCCACTCCCGCAGCGAATTCGCTGCGCCGGCGCTCTTCAAGCTGCACCCGGCAGTGCTCGATATCCTCATTCCACGTGGCCCGGCTAAGCACAATGGCCATATCCAGAAAATGGGCAATGTCACTGTTCTCGAAGCGGATTTCATCGGCAGCAAGATCGGCCTCGATATATTCGAGCACCGTCATAGGCTGATTATTGCCGTCCTCGTCAATCCCCTCGGCAAAAGCATAGTTGCCATACTTGGCCACCAGGCGGACTATAGCCAGCTCATAGGTGCGCAGAAACTTGGCATGTTTCCCCTGCGCCGAAACCTGAGCCTGAGGCTGCTGACCTGCCACTCCGGCGGCCGTCTGCTCCTCTGCCGACGCCGGACCGGGACCCGGCTCATCGGCATAATCCGCAAATGCCTGCCGGCGCTCGCGGTCTTCACGCGACTTAAGCCTGTATTCATTATAATACTTGCCGACCTCACGCCGCAACACATCCTCGTCCATGAAAAGCAGACGCGAGCACTCCTGCACATATACGCGCCGGGTAATCTCATCGGGGATCAGAGCTATGGTCTTGACAATCCGCGTGATCACCTGTGCGCGCCGGGCCGGATCGTCAGCCGCCTCTCCCATCAGAATCCGGGCCATGAAACTGATAAAGTCTGTCTCGTGAGCCTTGATATACTCCTCCACCTCCGTTGAGCTGTGGCTCTGCGCAAAGGAGTCAGGGTCATCCCCCTCAGGGAGAAGGAGCACCTTTATATCCATGCCATCCTGAAGCAGAAGCTCGATGCCTCGCAGCGAGGCCTTTATGCCCGCCGCATCGCTGTCATAAATCAGAGTGACGTTAGAAGTGAACCGTTTTATCAGACGCACCTGCTCTACGGTAAGCGCGGTACCCGAAGAAGCCACCACATTGCACACCCCTGCCTGGTGCATGGAGATGACATCCATATAGCCCTCGACGAGTATGCACTTCTGCGCCTTGGCTATGGCCTGCTTGGCCTGATAGAGGCCGTAGAGTTCGCGGCGCTTGAGATAGATGTCTGATTCGGGAGAGTTGACATATTTGGCTATCTTCTTCTCCTTGCTGAGGGTTCGGCCGCCGAAAGCCACCACCTTGCCTGACAGCGAAAGAATCGGATAGATGACACGGCCGCGGAAGCGGTCAAACACACGGCCGTCATCGGTGCGCGAACACAGACCGGTGGAAAGCAGATATTTCTCGCTGTAGCCACGCTCAAGCGCCGTGGCAAAAAGCGCGTCGCGCCCCTCCACGGCATAGCCGAGATGGAAACGCTCCACCATAGCGTCGCTGATGCCGCGATAGCGGAAATATGACAGGCCAATATCGCGCCCCTCCTGCGTCTCTTTCAGATTCTTCTCGAAATAGCGCATGGCGAAATCATTGACCGCCAGCATATTCTCGCGATCGGTCTCCGCCTGTTGCTCCTCGTCGGTCATCTCGCGCTCCTCGATCTCGATATTGTATTTCTTGGCGAGATAGCGCAGAGCCTCGGTAAACGACAGCTGCTCCAGCTTCATGATGAAGCTCACCGGACTGCCGCCCTCGCCGCAGCTGAAACACTTACACATACCCTTGGCCTTGGAGACATAGAACGACGGCGAACGGTCGTTATGGAAAGGACAAAGACCTACATAGTTGGCCCCCCGACGCTTAAGCGCGACGAAGTCACTCACAACCTCCACAATGTCGGCCGCGTCAAGAATCCTCTGCACTGTAGCATTGTCAATCTTTCTCATAGCGAGTACAAAATTAGTAAAATTGAGAAATATTTCCTATCTTTGCGACTTGAATTTACAGGAGTCGTCCGTATGGCTCCCTAACCCTCCACATTAATTAATAATGGCAAACATCAACATCACATTCCCCGACGGGAGCGTAAAGCAGTTTGAGAGCGGAGTGACCCCTCTGCAGATTGCCGAGTCACTCTCCCCTCAGCTCGCCCGCGACATCCTCGCGGCATCTGTCAACGACAAGGAGTGGGACATCACCCGCCCTGTCAACGAAGACGCCTCAATCCGCCTCTTCAAATGGGATGACCCCGAAGGCAAGCACGCCTTCTGGCACTCATCGGCCCACCTGCTCGCCGAAGCCCTCCAGGATTTGTTCCCCGGAGTGAAATTCGGCATCGGCCCGGCTATCGAAAACGGATTCTACTACGACATTGATCCAGGCGAAAACACCATAACATCAGCTGACTTCCCCCGCATCGAAAAGCGGATGCTCGAACTCGCCCAGCAGAAAAACCCGATTGTCCGCGCCGACATCTCGAAAGCCGACGCGCTAAAACTCTTCGGTGACCGCGGCGAGGAATACAAATGCGAGCTCATCAGCGAACTTGAAGACGGCAACATCACCACCTACACCCAGGGATCGTTCACCGACCTCTGCCGCGGTCCGCACATCGCCACCACCGCACCAATCAAGGCCGTGAAAGTCACCTCACTCGCCGGAGCCTACTGGCGCGGCGATGAAAAGCGCAACCAGCTCGTCAGAGTCTACGGCATCACCTTCCCCAAGAAGAAAATGCTCGACGAATATCTCGTGCTCCTCGAAGAAGCCAAGAAACGCGACCACCGCAAACTCGGCAAAGAGATGGAACTCTTCGCATTCTCCCAGAACGTAGGCGCCGGCCTGCCCCTCTGGCTCCCCAAAGGAACCGCCCTGCGCGACCGCCTCGAACAGTTCCTGCGCAAGATCCAGAAGCAATACGGCTACCAGCAGGTGATCACCCCGCATATCGGCAACAAGAACCTCTATGTCACCTCAGGCCACTACGCAAAATACGGCAAGGACTCCTTCCAGCCCATCCACACACCGGAAGAAGGCGAGGAATACCTGCTCAAACCGATGAACTGCCCCCACCACTGCGAGATTTTCCGCGCCCTGCCCCGCAGCTACCGCGACCTGCCCCTGCGCCTCGCGGAATTCGGCACCGTCTACCGCTACGAACAAAGCGGCGAGCTCCACGGCCTGACCCGCGTCAGAGGCTTCACTCAGGACGACGCCCACATCTACTGCGCCCCTGACCAGATCAAAGGCGAGTTCCTCAAGGTGATGGACATCATCTTCTTCATCTTCAAGGCACTCAAATTCGAAAACTTCGAAGCCCAGATCTCGCTCCGCGACCCCAACAACAAGGAAAAATATATCGGCTCCGACGAAAACTGGCACCTCGCCGAACAGGCCATCATCGACGCCTGCGAAGAAAAAGGCCTTAAAGCCCGCAAGGAATACGGCGAAGCAGCCTTCTACGGCCCGAAACTCGACTTCATGGTCAAGGACGCCCTCGGCCGCAAATGGCAGCTCGGCACCATCCAGGTTGACTACAACCTGCCCGAACGCTTCCAGCTCGAATATACCGGCTCCGACAACCAGAAACACCGTCCGGTGATGATCCACCGCGCCCCCTTCGGCTCGATGGAACGCTTCGTGGCAGTGCTGCTCGAACACACCGCCGGCCGCTTCCCCCTCTGGCTCGCCCCCGAACAGGCCGTAGTGCTCCCCATCTCCGAGAAGTTCAACGACTACGCCCGCAAGGTCGCCGACCAGCTCAACGCCCTCGACATCCGCACCCAGATTGACGACAGAAATGAAAAAATCGGCAAAAAAATTCGCGACAACGAGCTCAAAAGAATACCCTATATGCTCATTGTAGGCGAAAAAGAAGCTGAAAATGATGAAATTTCTGTAAGAAAACAGGGCGAAGGTGATAAAGGTTCGATGAAAATTGCTACCTTTGCAGCCGAATTGGCTCGCGAAGTCAATGAAATGATCAATCAACAGTAAAAAACAGACACTAAACCCCCTGAATGGAGAAAAAACCTTTCGCTCCGCGCCCTCCGCGCCCCAACAACGGCCCGCGCCGTCCCCTCCCCAACGCTCGTAAGGAGGAACCATACGCCATCAATGAATACATCCGCGCCCGCGAGATCCGTCTCGTCGGCGACAATGTAGAAAACGGCGTCTACCCCATTCAGGAAGCCCTGAAGATCGCCGATGAGCTTGGGCTCGATCTCATTGAGATCTCTCCCACCGCCCAGCCGCCGGTGTGCCGCGTGCTTGACTACCAGAAGTTCCTCTACCAGCAGAAAAAACGCCAGAAGGAACAGAAGGCCAAAGCAACCAAGGTCGTTGTGAAGGAAATCCGTTTCGGACCCCAGACCGATGACCATGACTACAACTTCAAGCTCAAACACGCCATCGGCTTCCTCCAGGAAGGCGCAAAGGTCAAAGCCTATGTGTTCTTCAAAGGCCGCTCCATTCTATTCAAGGAACAAGGCGAAGTACTGCTGCTCCGTTTTGCCAACGACCTTGAGGAATATGGCAAAGTCGACCAGATGCCTGTGCTCGAAGGCAAGCGCATGATCATCATGCTCAGCCCGAAGAAAAAATAAACCAACCCGGCGTTGACCGGCCTGGTCCCCGCAAGGGACTCCGACCGTCATCATACGAATTAAAATCATTATTTAACAATCACAACCAATGCCAAAGATTAAGACTAACTCCGGTGCCAAAAAGAGGTTCGCCCTTACCGGATCAGGAAAGATCAAGAGAAAACACGCTTTCAAGAGCCACATCTTGACCAAGAAGACCAAAAAGCAAAAACGCAACCTGACCCACTTCTCACTCGTGGCCAGCTGCGACTCTTCAAACGTCAAGTCACTCCTCGCTCTCAAGTAAGGAAGTTTTCACTATCTTAAAATCGTGATTTCTAATTCAATTTTTTAAACCGAACGGTCAGCCACCTAAAAATGAATCTAAGTGCAATGATGTGCCGCTGACGTTCACAACTCATTTTCCAAAATGCCAAGATCAGTAAATCATGTAGCTTCAAGAGCTCGCCGCAAAAAAATCCTGAAACTCACCCGTGGTTACTTCGGATGCCGCCGCAACGTGTGGACTGTAGCCAAGAACACCTGGGAAAAGGGTCTCACCTACGCTTACCGTGACCGCAAGGACAAAAAGCGCAACTTCCGCGCCCTCTGGATCCAGCGTATCAACGCAGCTGCTCGTCTTGAAGATCTTTCTTACTCAAAGCTCATGGGCCTCATCCACAAGGCCGGGATCGAGATCAACCGCAAAGTTCTCGCCGACCTCGCCCTCAACAATCCCGCTGCTTTCAAAGCTATTGTTGACAAAGTGAAGAACGCCTAAGGAGACTCAACCTCCATCAAGGCTATCTCATAAGCCATAATTAAAATCAGAGACTTCGGCACCTCCGCCCAAACCGGACAAAGCCTGAAGTCTCTGATTTTTTTCATATCCTGCCAGCACTACAAACAGCGAAAACAAACCATGCAAAATCTCAAAGTCTGCTTTTACACACACAACCTGCCCAATCCATTAATTGGTGGAGTCGAAAGAGTGACATACAATCTCACAAATGCATTTCGGACACATAATATTCAGGTATATAACCTATGTTCATCCGGAGATGGAGCTGATGCAACAATACCTACGGAATTAAATAACTGTGAAAAAGCCATATTTGCAAATGACTTTCTTATTCGTAATGGCATTAATATACTGATTGACCAATATGGGATGTCGTTTCTTTCACATCCAATGATATCAGAAAATATCAAAATACTCCAATGCTGCCACATAAATCCTATAGCCAAACACACGGTCAGAGCCCTGTTTGAATCCATTGATATTTACAAGCCAAAACAAAGCTTGTTAAACATAGCTTTCATTATCAATACTCCTCTGAGAAATTTAAAACTAAGGAAACGGTACTCAGATATAAGGGAAACCAACGGCATTGACAAACTTGTTTTTCTATGCGACAACTATGTAAATGCAATATCATCCAGGTACAAGATAGATATTGGACGATTGGCTGCAATTCCAAATGCCATTGATGATAACCTTCTGAATGAAACCTCCAGCCTAACACAAAAGAAGAAAAAAACCATCATGTGGTGCGGAAGAATTGCACAATCACCAAAAAATGTATTATTTCTCCCCCGATTATGGAAACACCTTATGACCAAGCACCCTGATTGGGAGATGATAATTGTCGGCGATGGCATAGACCGTCATCTGTTAGAACGCAAGATTAAACATTACAAACTATCCAATATCACACTGACCGGCAATACTAATCCTTATAAGTATTACAGAGATGCAAGTATTTTTGTGCTCCCATCCTACTCAGAAGGATTCGGGATGGTTCTTTTGGAGGCAATGGCAAACAATTGTGTCCCGGTGGTTTTTGACAATTCCGCAGTGTTCAATGACATTATTTCTGAAGAGTGCGGTTTTATAGTCCCGGATTTAGATGCCGATGCCTTTATAAACGCCTGTGATTTATTAATATCAAACGAGGATCTACTCTTGAAAATGGGTCAGAACGCCAAGCAAACGGTCAGCCGGTTCAGCATGAGTAATGTCTACAATCAATGGTGCAAATTATTCAACGAATTAATGAATTGAAAAATGAACGGCAAAGTATCAGTCATAGTACCTGTCTATAATACTTCAGGCTATCTTGGAAAATGCGTGGATTCGATCTTATCGCAAACATACACCGACATAGAGATTGTGTTGGTCAATGACTGCTCCACTGACAATTCGGCAGAAATATGCCAGCAGTATAAATTTAAATTTCCGGATAAAATACTACTTATCGACAAACCCCGTAATGAAGGAGTGGACAAAGCTCGCTTCTCAGGGCTGACCCATGTATTCGGCTCAAATCCTGAAGGTATGGTCACATTTGTCGACTCTGATGACTATATAGAACCTGAAGCTATTGAACGCCAAGTGACTGAAATGATTCGAACCGGAGCTGACGTGGTTCAGATGCAATCATATCGGGTGATGGGTATGATACGCCGAAAGTCGAAGACTTTTGTCACCCCTCAGGTTATAAAGCAGCCGGAACTCATGGAAAAATATTTCATATCCTTCTTCGGAGTCAACATTCTTGATGTCGGGATGTGGGCGAAGCTCTATAAGGTGAAACTGATCAAGTCATCAGGAGTTGCCCCTACAGGCTTCCGCATGGGTGAGGATCTGATGTTCAATCTTCATCTGTTCCCGCATATCAGCTGCTATTCGATAATAGATTATACGGGCTACAACTACCGGACCGGCGGTCTCACATCGAGATTCAATCCCTATCTGTGGGAAGACCTCAAAGAACAATCATTACAGAAGACTGCCATCGCCATGAAACATTGCAATCAGTTCGCCGTAAGGACCACTGCGATTGAACTGAAAAATGTGTTCTTGAGTACCGCACTTCAACGTAAAGAATATCTTAAAGAAACCGATGACGAACTGAAAGCCTGGATGACCATACAGCTTGCCGACTGCAAGCTATGGCATAATGTCAGATTGATTGCCGATGAGAACAACGAATATATCTATAATGCTATCAGAGACAATGATGTAAATTTTATTCTCCGCCATGTTACTGCGATATATAAAGGTATGCGTCTCCGTCGTTATATTAAAAAATTAATTTCCCTAATTTTCGAATAATGTCTCTGCTCACCTCTCTTAAAGAAAAACTCAATGCTCTCCTCAGCGACTCAAAACCGCCGGCTCCTGACGACCTTGTCAGACTTCGGACCTACGCCACCGCAGCCGAAGCCTACATCGACAAAGCAAAATAACTACCGCGTATGGCGGAAGTCGTAGCTGAGGGTAAACAAGAAGTAGCGGCCTATGATGTGCGAGCGGTATTCATAGACCCCGTTGGGCGAGGCGCCGCGGCTGATGCTTTTCTTTCGGTTGAGAATATCATTCCACTCAAACGCCAGCTTCATTGCCTCATTTTTGAGAAAAGACCAGCTGCAGTTCAGGTCAAGGATGGTCTGCTCATCGTTGCCTGACGCGGCTATCGAACTGTTGCGCAGGGTATATCTCACCCGGCCTCCGGCATCGAAACGTTTCAGGAAACGGATGTTGCCGTTCAGGCCCATATCATAGTCGCGCATATAGCTCCGGCTGCCACGCAGGCGGTTGACCGGATTACTGAAACGCCAGCCGAAATCGGCTATCAGCGTAGTGTTGGCAGCCATATACATCACGTCAATGCGAGAATTGCACGAACGCCCCAGGGTGAGACTCTTTTCCGGCGCCACGCTCTGCCCCTCGTTGAGCAGAGCCACCTGATGGCTGTAGCTCCCGCCGATACGCGACAGCAGGCGGAATTTCTTTATTGAGTGTGACAGCCACAGATTGGCGCTTGCCGACCAGTTGCCGTTGACATTGACCGGGCAGACTTCGCTGACCCCGGTCTCCGGATTATAGAACACCGCCTGCGTCTGTTCGTCATAGACATTCGAATAGCTCAGATCAGCCGCCAGATTAAACTTGTTGAGGCGCGCCGAGAGGCGGAAATCCTGTCTGTAGGAGGCTTTCAGAGAGGGATTGCCGTGAGTGATGTAGAGCGGATTGCTGTTGTCGGTCATGCGCATCAGACTGCTGAGCGACGGCTGGCCGGTAGATCCCGAATAATCAAAATCAACAGAGAATTTATCGCGATATAGCCCAAAGTTGAGCATCGGCATGAAACTGACCGACGAACGGACGGTGTCGCCGCTTATCAGACCGGTCTTCTGGTCGAGTGTACGGCGTTCAGGAGTGACGTTGATCCCCCCGTTCACCCGCCAGTGATCATCGCCATAGTTCAGCGAAACGCTGATCTGATGGCCGATGGTGTGGCTGAAACTGTGATTGCTGAGCGAATCGACATAGCCCTGCAGATAGCCTGGAGGCAGAGCGGTGTCGGCCCGGTCAGGCAAAGCGTCCATGAAAGGAGAGAGATCATAGGTGGAACGCTTGCTGCTCTCTCGGCTTACCACATAACTGTAGCCGGCGTTCAGTGAAAATTTTTGGCCGAATGACTGGCTGAACGACAGTCCGGCCGTGAACTGCCGCGAGCTGTCCGGTGTCCGGTTATACTGATTTCTGAGAAGCACCGAATCGGCTCCGGTAGCGGTCAGCAGCTGATAATATCTGATTTCCGAAAGGCTGAATGCTTCGTTGCGCGAACGGCCGCTTCCGGCACTTATAGAAAACGAAAGCGTGCTGCCCGCACTGTTGAGATGGCGCGAAATACTGAGCGAAGCACTGTAGTTCCGCGAACGGTTCTTCGATGTCGACGACGAGCGGTCGTCATTCACCCTGTCGGCCACTGGCACGGCATCGTAGGCCGGTCCATCGAACGGCGCCCCTATGTCCAGCTCCGGATTCGTATTGAAAACCGCCGTGCGCTGACCGGCGGAGCTTCTCGAATCGCTGTTGTTGACCGAGCCCTGCAGATTGAGGTAGGTCTTGTCATTGATCTTGCCGTTGACAGTCCCGTTCAGACTGAAACCGTGGCGGCGCCAACGGTCGTCGCCCACATTATAGCTGTAGCGGTTGCCACTGAGCATGTAGCTCTCTCTGTACGAGGTCCGGTCATCGTCATTAATGCTGTGGTTATACGAGCCCATGAGATAGACCCCTATTCCCTTGCCGAACGTCTTATTGATGGAACCATGCATTGAATCCTGACGGTTTCCGCGGCGCCCGCTGAGAATATGGCTGTTGCCCGTATCGGCATTGAATGAGAAATTGTCGCCGCCCATCCGGAAGGAATTTCCGTGGAGACGACCCTCATAGCGGTTCTCATTGCCGAGCGCCACTGACGCACCGGCCATCAGCATTCCGTCAAACGCGCTTTTGGTCTGTATGTCAAGTACTTGATTCTTGCCCCCTGTCCTCACTCCGGTAAACTCCTCCTGGTCAGAAGCCTTGTCATATACCTTAAGCTGGCTGATCAGCTCGACCGAAAGATTTTCGAGAGCGGCCACGACGTCTGACCCGAAAAACTTTTCGCCGTTGACCATCACCTCGTTGAGCAGCGTACCGTAATAGGTCAGACGGCCCGAAGCCTTGTCATATTCCATTCCTGGGATCACCCTCACCAGCTCCTGGAGATAGGCCCCGTCACGCAGACGGTAGGCATCCGCGTTGAAGATCGTCGTATCGCCCCTCACCTCCATTTCCTTCAGAGGCGCTGTCACCACAACCTCGTCAAGACTGATGCTGTTCATTATCGAATCGGCAGCGGCTATGGCAAGGCTGTCGGCTTCGGTCAGTTCACGGACATACCCCGGCTCCTCCTTCTGCGCGGCTCCGGAGACTCCTGCCGGCCACACAAAAGAAAGAATCACAGCTAAGGCCGATATGATCCGTAAAAATTTCATAAAGCAAATCGGATTGGCTTATTTTTTTAAGCAGATTAACATGTCAGAGGTGTGAACGGCAACAAATTTACTCCATTGTCCCCACATATCAAAGATGATCTGCATAATTTCCGTTCATCGTCCTCAAAATGTTTCAATCACACCATCAAAACCGCCATTTTCGTTAATTTTTTCATTTTATTGCGTCATTTTACAAATAATTTATAACTTTGCGGACAATTATCTGTCCACACCCATCAACGAACATTGTTTTAGGTCAGGTTTCCAATTAAAAACAACACATAACATTATATTATAGACCCCTATGAGTGACAGGCTGTTTATTTTCGACACGACACTGCGCGATGGAGAGCAAGTGCCCGGATGTCAGCTCAACACAGTTGAGAAAATCGAAGTTGCAAAAGCTCTTGAAGCCCTCGGAGTCGACGTCATCGAAGCCGGATTCCCGGTGTCGAGTCCCGGTGACTTCAATTCAGTGGTGGAAATTTCAAAAGCAGTCACATGGCCGACAATCTGCGCGCTGACCCGCGCTGTCGAAAACGACATCCGCGTGGCCGCCGAAGCGCTGAAATATGCCAAACACCCCCGCATCCACACCGGTATCGGCACCTCTGACTACCACATCAAATATAAATTCAACTCCACCCGCGACGACATTCTCGAACGCGCTGTCGGAGCCGTGGCCTTCGCCAAGAAATTCGTGGAAGACGTGCAGTTTTACGCCGAAGACGCCGGACGCACCGACAATGAATATCTCGCCCGCGTGGTCGAGGCCGTCATCCGCGCCGGTGCCACAGTCATAAACATCCCCGACACCACCGGCTACTGCCTCCCCTCGGAATTCGGTGCCAAGATCAAATATCTGATCGACAACGTGGAGGGCATCGACAAGGTGGTCATTGCCACCCACTGCCACAACGACCTCGGAATGGCCACGGCCAACACCGTAACCGGTGTGGTCAACGGTGCCCGTCAGGCCGAAGTGACCATCAACGGCATCGGCGAACGCGCCGGCAACACCTCGCTCGAAGAGGTGGTGATGACCTTCCGCTCTCACAAAGACCTCGGCATCGACACCAACATCAACGCAACCAGAATCACCGGAATCAGCCGCATGGTTTCGAGCCTGATGAACATGCCCGTGCAGCCAAACAAGGCCATTGTGGGCCGCAACGCCTTTGCCCACTCCTCAGGCATCCACCAGGACGGTGTGCTCAAAAACCGCGAAAGCTACGAGATCATCGACCCCAAAGACGTGGGCATCGACGAAAACTCTATCGTGCTGACCGCCCGCAGCGGCCGCGCGGCACTCAAACACCGCCTCCACGTGCTCGGAATCGAACTCTCAGGAGCTGATCTCGACAAGGCCTATGAAGCCTTCCTCAAACTCGCCGACCGCAAGAAAGAGATCAATGACGATGACGTGCTCATGATAGCCGGCGCTCACCGCAAGGCCCTCAACCGCATCAAGCTCGACTTCCTCCAGGTGACAAGCGGCGTAGGCGTCCACTCGGTGGCAAGCGTAGGGCTTGACATAGCCGGCGAGAAATTCGAGGCCTGCGCCTCAGGCAACGGCCCCGTCGACGCGGCCATCAGCGCCATCAAGATCATCATTCGCCGCAAGATGCTCGTCAAGGAATTCCTCATCCAGGCCATCAACAAGGGCAGCAACGATGTGGGAAAGGTCCACATGACAGTCGAACACGACGGCGTGCCCTACTACGGTTTCTCGGCCAACACCGACATCGTGGCAGCCAGCGCAGAGGCCTTCATTGACGCCATCAACAAGTTCGTCAGATAACACAATCATCCCCCCACACACAACCACACCATTCCGGAGGCTATTGTCCAGACAGCCTTCGGCCACACACACTCCAGGAATCCACATTATGGGAAAAACTCTTTTTGACAAAATCTGGGACGCACACGTTGTCAACGACATCGAAGGCGGACCCTCTCAACTCTATATCGACCGCCATTACTGCCACGAGGTGACAAGCCCGCAGGCTTTCGAAGGCCTCCGCAAGCGCGGTCTGAAAGTGTTCCGTCCGGAAAAGACCTACTGCTCTCCTGACCACAACATCCCCACCCTCAACCAGGACCGACCGATAGCCGATCCTGTGTCGCGCAACCAGGTCGAGACCCTCACCCGCAACGCTCAGGAATTCGGCGTGACGCTCTACGGACTCGGACACCCGAAAAACGGCATCATCCACGTGATCGGTCCGGAAAACGGCCTCACCCTGCCGGGCTACACCATAGTCTGCGGCGACAGCCACACCTCGACCCACGGAGCATTCGGAGCCGTGGCCTTCGGCATCGGCACGAGCGAGGTTGAGATGGTGCTTGCATCGCAGTGCATCCTCCAGCCCAAACCGAAGACAATGCGCATCAACGTCAACGGAGAGCTGCGCCCCGGTGTGACCGCCAAAGACATAGCGCTCTACATCATAGCCCGGATGACCACCGGCGGCGCCACGGGCTATTTCGTGGAATATGCCGGTGACACTATACGCCGTCTCTCTATGGAAGAGCGCATGACCGTCTGCAACCTCTCTATCGAAATGGGAGCCCGCGGAGGCATGATAGCCCCTGACGAGACCACTATAGCCTACGTAAAGGGCCGCGAGTTCGCCCCCGGAGACGAGGAATGGGAAAAGGCCGTAGCCTACTGGCGCACCCTCCCCTCCGACCCCAACGCCGTCTTTGACCGCGAGATCAACTTCGACGCCGCCGACATCGAGCCGCGCATCACCTTCGGCACCAACCCCGGAATGGGCATCGGCATCAACGATCCGATCCCCGCGCCCGATCCCGAAGACGAAGCCGGAAAGATCTCCTACCGCAAATCGCTCGACTACATGGGCTTCGAAGTGGGCCAGGTGCTCGCCGGAACCCCCGTGGACTACGTATTCCTCGGTAGCTGCACCAACGGCCGCATCGAAGACTTCCGCGCCTTCGCCAACTTTGTCAGAGGGCGCCGCAAAGCTCCGGGCATCACCGCCTGGCTCGTGCCCGGATCATGGAAAGTCGACACGCAGATCCGCGAGGAGGGGCTCGACAAAATTCTTGAGGAAGCCGGATTCGAGATCCGCCAGCCAGGATGCTCGGCATGCCTGGCTATGAATGAAGACAAGGTGCCGGCAGGCAAACTCGCTGTCTCCACCTCAAACCGCAATTTCGAAGGCCGTCAGGGCCCCGGATCGCGCACCATACTCGCCGGACCGCTCGTTGCGGCCGCTTCGGCGGTGACAGGCGTGCTGACCGATCCGCGGACTCTCCGGTAAATCCCCACCCCAACAGATCCGCCATTCCCCCTCCCCCCACCCACACCCAAACGCACATCATGAAAGAAAAATTCACCACCATAACCTCCACCTGCGTCCCGCTGCCGATGGAGAATATAGACACCGACCAGATCATACCCGCCCGCTTCCTCAAAGCCACCTCGCGCGAAGGCTTCGGCGACAACCTCTTCCGCGACTGGCGCTACGACAAGGAGGGCAACCCGATAAAAGACTTCGTGCTTAACGACCCCACCTACTCAGGCTGCATCCTCGTGGCCGGCAAGAACTTCGGCTCAGGATCGAGCCGCGAACATGCCGCGTGGGCCATCCATGACTACGGATTCCGCGTTGTGGTCTCAAGCTTCTTCGCCGACATCCACAAAAACAACGAGCTCAACAACTTCGTGCTCCCCGTGGTGGTCAGCGAGGAATTCCTCTCGGAGCTTTTCGACTCCATAGCCGCAGACCCGCAGACCCAGGTGCGCGTCGACCTCCCCTCGCAGACCATCACCAATCTCGCCACAGGCAAAAGCGAGAACTTCGACATCAACCCCTACAAGAAACAGTGTCTCGCCGAGGGCCTCGACGACATCGAGTATCTGCTTTCGCGCAAGGCCGACATAGAGGCCTGGGAGGCCGCCCGCTGAGCCTATGTATATCGAGATAATGGACACCACTCTCCGCGACGGAGAGCAGACCTCAGGCGTATCCTTCTCCACATCAGAGAAGCTCGCCATCACCCGCCTGCTGCTGCAGGAGCTCCATGTGCCGCGCATCGAGATAGCCTCGGCGCGAGTTTCCGACGGCGAGCGCGAGGCGGTGGGCAAGGTCTGCGCATGGGCCGCGGAGACTGGCTTCACAGACCGCATCGAGGTGCTCGGATTCCTTGACGGCGGACGCTCCGTCAGCTGGATCTGCGGCGTGGGAGGCAAGGTGATCAACCTCCTGGCCAAAGGCTCGGAAAAACACTGCCACCTGCAACTCAGGCAGACTCCCGGACAGCACTTCGAGGCGATAGCCGCCGAAGTGGCCCGCGCCCGCGAGGTCGGACTCGACGTCAACATCTACCTCGAAGACTGGTCAAACGGCATGAAGCACTCCCCTGACTACGTTTTCGCGCTGATGGACGCCATCAGAGACCTGCCCGTCAGACGCTTCATGCTCCCTGACACACTGGGCATTCTCAACCCCTACGACACGCTGTCATACATGCACACCATGACCGTGCGCTATCCGGATCTCCACTTCGACTTCCACGCCCACAACGACTATGACCTGGCCACGGCCAATCTCTTCGCCGCCGTCAAAGGCGGTGCCAAAGGGGTGCACTGCACCATCAACGGCCTGGGCGAACGCGCCGGCAACGCCACGCTCTCAAGCGCCGTGGCCGTGATCCATGACCAGCTCGGAGCCACAACTGACATCGACGAGAGCAAGATCAACAAGGTCAGCCACATCGTCGAATCCTTCTCCGGAATAATGGTGCCACCGAACAAGCCGATCATCGGCGACAGCGTCTTCACCCAGTGTGCCGGCGTCCACGCCGACGGCGACAACAAGAGCCAGCTCTACTTCAACGACCTTCTGCCCGAACGCTTCGGCCGCGAACGCGAGTATGCCCTCGGCAAGACCTCAGGCAAGGCCAATATCAAGAAAAATCTTGAGGCGCTGGGCATTGAACTGTCCGAATCTGACATTCTGAAGGTCACCGAGCGCATCATCAGTCTCGGCGACAAAAAGGAGATCGTAACCCAGGATGATCTGCCCTTCATAGTGGCCGATGTGCTCAAACACCAGGCCATCCCCTCGAAAGTCCGCGTCGACAACTACGCGCTCAGCCTCTCGCAGGGCCTGCACCCTACGGCCACAGTGAAACTCGTGGTAGACGGTGCGGAGTTTCAGGAAAGCGCCGTGGGCGACGGTCAGTTCGACGCCTTCATGCGCGCCGTCAGACGAATCTACAACGAGAAACTCCGGCGCACCTTCCCCACCCTCGCCAACTATACGGTCAACATCCCCCCCGGCGGCAAGACCGACGCTCTGGTCCACACCACCATCACCTGGAATTTCCAGGGCAACCTCTTCAAGACCCGCGGACTCGACGCCGACCAGACCGAGGCCGCAATCCAGGCAACCGTCAAGATGCTCAACATCCTTGAGACGCTGCCGACAAAAAATACCGACTAAAAAAAATCATTCAGAAACTTCTTCAGACAATGAACCTCAAAATAGCAGTACTTCCCGGCGATGGAATCGGCCCGGAAATCTCCCGTCAGGGCGTGGACGTCATGACGGCTGTGTGTGAAAAATTCGGCCACGCGGTTGAATACCGCTACGCCATCTGTGGAGCCGACGCAATTGACAAGGTGGGCGATCCCTTCCCTGAAGAGACATTCGAGACCTGCCTCTGGGCCGATGCAGTGCTCTTCTCGGCTGTGGGCGACCCTAAGTTCGACAACGACCCCAACGCCAAAGTGCGCCCCGAACAGGGCCTGCTCGCCATGCGCAAAAAACTCGGCCTTTTCGCCAACATCCGACCCGTGGAGACTTTCCGGTGTCTGATCCACAAATCTCCGCTGCGCGCCGAGCTGGTGGAGGGTGCCGATTTCATCTGCATCCGCGAGCTCACCGGCGGAATGTATTTCGGCGAGAAATACGAAGACAACGACCGCGCTTATGACACCAATGCCTACACCCGCCCGGAGATCGAACGCATTCTCCACGTGGCCTACAGCTATGCGCGCCGTCGCCGCCGCCATCTGACCGTGGTCGACAAAGCCAACGTGCTCGCCTCTTCGCGTCTCTGGCGCAAGGTGGCCCAGGAAATCGCACCGCAGTATCCCGACGTAGACACTGACTATATGTATGTCGACAACGCAGCCATGCGCATGATCCAGGAGCCCCGCTTCTTCGATGTGATAGTGACCGAAAACACTTTCGGCGACATTCTGACCGACGAAGGGTCTGTCATATCCGGTTCGATGGGCCTTCTGCCCTCGGCTTCCACCGGCGAGAAGACTCCGGTGTTCGAGCCTATCCACGGCTCATGGCCGCAGGCCAAGGGGATGAACATCGCCAACCCTCTGGCCCAGATTCTCTCTGTGGCCATGCTTTTCGAGTATTTCAACCTCATGGAAGAGGGAGCGCTGATCCGCAAGGCGGTCAATGCATCGCTTGACGCCAATGTCCGTACCCCCGAAATCCAGGTTGACGGCGGCGCCACCTACGGCACCGATGCCGTAGGAGCCTGGATAGCCGACTATATCCGCCAGGCCTGACCATCCCCCGGCATACAACGCTTGGGTTTGCATCCCGTCAGCCGATCATCTGCATAGGTTCACATCCCATCGGCGGGAATCCGTCATCCACACATACCGGATGGGGCCGAATTCGTGATGGTAAATCGGTGTCCTTGACCGGACACCTTCATTTTTGGTTAATATCTATTCCCCCGACACCTTGTGCTGCGCACGGTGTCGGGGGCTACGATTAAATCTGTGTCCTACGGACACCCGCTGTCCCGTACCCATCCGGAGACGCTACCTGCGGACACCCGTCTCCAAATACCCATCCGGATCAAAGCAGCGGGACATACGCCGTTACGCTTCGGCTAATGGCCTCCGGGACATATGCCGTTACGCATCAGCTAATGGCGTCCGGGACATACGCCGTTACGCATCAGCTAATGGCGTCCGGAGGACGCTGATTTACTCGTAGCCCGTGACACCGCAGCGCACAGCGCGCAGGTGTCACGGGAACATGATTTACACAAACGGCTGGTGTCCGGCCGAGGACACCGATTTACCATCACACCCCGCCATTCAAATCCCCGAACCATTATACTTTATATGGCAAAACATTTGGTTATTATGATCTTAATCCATAAATTTGTGGCATTATGAGCCACATCTCCCTCACCTATCACCTGATATTCAGCACCCACCAACGCCTCCCGTCAATACCTATCGCCCACGAACGCGAAATGTATAAATTCCTTTTTGATTTCTCCACTCAGCGAGGAGTCAAAATATGGCGCATAGGCGGTATGCCGGATCATATTCACATTCTGTGCGACATTCCTCCGAAACTATCTGTAGCCGACTATGTAAAACTCGTCAAAGCCGAGACGAGCAAATTCATGCGCACAAATCCTCATTTCCCTTATTGGGACAGATGGTCGGAGGGATACGGTGCGTTTTCGGTGGATACAGAAAGCCGTGAAGACCGGATAAATTACATAATGTCGCAAAAAGACCATCATGGGTGCAGGTCGTTTGCCGAAGAATATAAAGATATTTTGCAACATTACCATATACCGACAGACCGAATTGATGAATCCCTTTGATTTATCAATATCATCGGTAAACCCACGCCCGTTGTTGATCGCATTCGTGATGGTAAATCGGTGTCCTCGACCGGACACCTTCATTCTTGGTTGATATCTATTCCCCCGACACCTTGTGCTGCGCACGGTGTCGGGGGCTATGAGTAAAACGGTGTCCTGACGGACACCCGCTGTCCAATACCCGTCCGGATAAAATCGGCGGGACATACGCTGTCTTCACATACCGGATGGGGCCGAATTCGCGATGGTAAATCGGTGTCCTCGACCGGACACCTTCATTCTTGGTTGATATCTATTCCCCC